>Ga0247817_10001166_pt1 | contig 14040 bp, 13 predicted proteins | sample UWRJL212509R1_FD_178010 | JGI IMG/M metagenome (GOLD analysis project Ga0247817, IMG submission 178010) | Plant litter microbial communities from Arlington Agricultural Research Station in Wisconsin, United States - UWRJ-L212-509R-1 | ecosystem: Environmental > Terrestrial > Plant litter >... | reverse complement strand
CTGTCGCGCGAGGTCATCGACTTCCAGCGCGCTGCCCAGCCGCTCATCGAGATCCTCGATCAGCTGTCGAGCGGGTTCGACAAGTACTCGATCGCCGTCGACCTGCAGCAGTACCTGCGCGACGTCGCCGACCACGTCGAGCACGTGAACGAGCGCATCGAGGAGTTCCGCACACTGCTGCGCGACATCCTCACCGTGAACGGCACCCTCGTGGCGCAACGCCAGAACGACGACATGCAGAAGATCACCGAGTCGAGCAACCGCCAGGCGGAGGAGGCACGCAAGATCTCGGCGTGGGCGGCCATCTTCTTCGCCCCGACGCTCGTCACCGGCATCTACGGTATGAACTTCGCGATCATGCCCGAGCTCGACTGGGAGTTCGGCTACCCGGCCGCGCTGCTGGCGATGGTGGCTATCGGCGGCGCGCTGTTCGCGGTGTTCCGCGGGCGCAAGTGGCTGTAGCGCCGTAGCACCCGTCCTGAGCCTGTCGAAGGGCCCCGTCCACACGCGAGCGCTCCGACAAGCTCGGCGACCGTGAGCCGCGTACCCTTGTACCCGTGACCTCCCCGCTCGACGAGCCGCTCAAGAACGCGCTCGGCCCCCGCACGAGCGCCGCGCTGGCCAAGGGGCTCGGACTGAAGACGGTCGGCGACCTGCTGAGCCACTACCCCCGCCGGTATATCCGTCGCGGCGAGCTCACCGAGCTCACCCACCTGCCGCTCGACGAGAACGTCACCATCGTCGCCGAGGTGATCGAGGTTCGGCAGCGGTCGATGCAGGCGCGCAAGGGATCGATCCTCGAGGTGAAGATCAGCGACGGCAAGGGCGTGCTTACCCTCACCTTCTTCAACCAGGCGTTCCGCAAAGACGAGCTGAAGCCGGGCGTGCGCGGCATCTTCGCCGGCAAGATCGGCGAGTACCGTGGCGCCCTGCAGCTCACCCACCCCGACTACGAGCTCTTCGCGGATCAAGCCGGCGGAGACGAGGAGGCACGCAGGTTCCTGGAATTGCTCGTTCCCATCTACCCGGCCACGGCATCCATGACCAGCTGGCAGATCCAGAAGGCGATGGCGGTCGTGCTCGACACCCTGCCGCCGCTGCCCGACCCTGTTCCCCCGGCGATCCGCACGAGGCGCAAGCTCACGAGCTACGAGAGGGCCGTGCAGAGCATCCATAGACCGGCGACGGATGCCGAATGGGGCGGCGCACGCAAGGCCCTCCGGTTTCAAGAGGCGTTCGTGCTGCAGGCCGCCCTCCTCCAGCAGCGAGCGAAACTGCGCGAGGTGAAGAGCACCTCTCGACTCCCCGGAAAGCTGCTCGCCGGCTTCGACGCCGCGCTGCCGTTCACCCTCACGGGCGACCAGAAGCTCGTCGGCAACGAGATCTTCATGGACCTCGCCGGTGGTACGCCGATGAACCGCCTGGTGCAGGGCGAGGTGGGCTCGGGCAAGACGCTCGTCGCGCTGCGGGCCATGCTCGCGGTCGCCGAGTCGGGCGGCCAGTCGGCGCTGCTCGCCCCGACCGAGGTACTGGCCCAGCAGCACCTCCGCTCGATCGTGAAGACGCTCGGCCCCGACCTGGCCGCGAAGCTGCGGCCGACCCTCATCACCGGCCAGCTGAGCGTGCCCGAGAAGCGGAAGGCGCTGCTCGCCGCGGTCTCCGGCTCGGCGCAGATCGTCGTCGGCACGCACGCCCTGTTGAGCGACAACGTGGGCTTCTACGACCTCGGCCTCGTCGTGGTCGACGAGCAGCACCGATTCGGCGTCGACCAGCGCGAGGCCCTGCGGCTCAAGGGCGCGACGCCGCCGCACGTCGTCGTGCTCACCGCAACGCCGATCCCGCGCACCGTCGCGATGACCGTCTTCGGCGACCTCGACATCTCCACGATCGCCGAGCTGCCCGGCGGCCGCGTGCCGATCAAGAGCTTCGTCGTCTGGAACAAGCCGCTCTACGACCGGGTGTGGGTGCGCGCCGCCGAGGAGATCGCGCAGGGCAGGCAGGTCTTCGTGGTGTGCCCCGCGATCGATTCGGCAGAAGACGTCGAAGACGACGGGTCGGTGCCCGAGCCCGCGGAGGGGGCAGCCGCCAAGCGCCCGATCGCCAACGTCACCGACACCACCGCCGAGCTGCGCGCGAACCCCGTGCTCGCGGGCAAGCGCATCGAGACCCTGCACGGGCGCATGTCGAGCGACGAGAAAGACCGCATCATGCAGGACTTCGCGGCGGGCCGCATCGACGTGCTCGTGGCGACCACCGTGATCGAGGTCGGTGTCGATGTTCCGAACGCGAGCACGATGGTGATCCTCGACTCCGACCGCTTCGGCGTCTCCCAGCTGCACCAGCTGCGCGGGAGGGTCGGTCGGGGCGGCGTGCCGAGCGTGTGCCTGTTCGTCACCCACGCCGAAGACGACTCGCTCGCCCGCGAGCGGGTGGAGGCCGTGGCATCCACCCTCGACGGCTTCGAGCTCGCGCAGAAAGACCTCGAACTGCGCCGCGAGGGCGACGTGCTCGGCAACACGCAGTCGGGTGGGCGCTCGAGCCTCAGGCTGCTGCGTGTGGCGAAGGACGGCGAGCTGATCGCCGACGCGCGCGACCTCGCCTCGGCGGTGCTCGAGGTCGACCCCACGCTGCAGGACTACCCCGAGCTACGCGACGCGCTCGCCCGGCGCCTCGACGCCGAGGCCGAGGCCTTCCTCTCGAAGAGCTAGCCTCTCGAAGCCAAGAGCTAGCGCTCTGCGAGAACCGGCTGCGGCGGCACCATCGACTCGGGCACCGACCTCGATCGGCGGCGGTAGCTCGACACGAGAACCCCGACGACCACCGCCGCGCCGCCGAGCAGTTCGGTGAGATCGATGACCTCCCCGAACGCCGCCCAGGAGGCGAGCACCCCCACCACGGGGACGAGCATCGAGAAGGGGGCGACCGTGCTCGACGGGTAGCGGCTGAGCAGCCCGTTCCAGATGCCGTAGCCCACGATGGTGGCGACGATCACGATGTAGAGAAGGCCGAGAACGGATGGCAGGGCTTCCAGCGTGAAGACCGTGGCGAGGCTGTCGCCGATGCGGGCGGGTCCCTCGACCCAGAGCGCGACGGCGATCATCGGCAGCGGCGGGATCACCGACATCCACAGGGTGAGGTGCAGCGCGTTGGGCGCCTGGGCCTTGCGGCTCGACACGTTGCCGATCGCCCAGCCGAGCGCGCCGCACAGGGTGAGCACCACGGGCAGCAGGGCGGCCACCTGGGAGCGGTGGAAGGCGATGACGCCGAGGCCGACGACCGCGATGGCGATGCCGGCCGCCTGGCGCGCGGTGATGCGCTCGCGCAGCCAGACGCCCGCGATGAGCACGGTGAACGGGGCGGAGGCCTGCAGCACGATCGAGGCGAGCCCGCTCGGCATGCCCGCAGCCATGCCGAGGTAGAGGAACGCGAACTGCAGGGTGCCGATGCCCAGCCCGACGCCGAGCAGCCAGCGGAACGGCACCTTCGGGCGGGGGATGAACAGCAGGGTGGGGATCGCGATGATCGAGAACCGCAACGCCACCAGGAAGAACGGCGGGAAGTGCTCGAGGGCGAGCGCGGTGGCGGGAAAGTTCAGGCCCCAGCAGACGACGACGAAGAGAGCGAGGAGGCGGTCGCGGAGGGACATGTCTCCATGGTGTCGCGAAATTCGATGAAGGACTAGCGCAGGATAATGCATGGTCTTTGTAGACTGCCTTCATGGATGTGACCCAACTCGCCCTGCTGCGCGAGCTCGCCGACCGCGGAAGCGTGACCGAGGTAGCCGCGGCCCTCGGCAAGTCGCCGAGCGCCGTCTCCCAGCAGCTCAAGACGCTGCAGCGTCAGGTCGGCGTGGTGCTCGTCGAGCGGGTCGGCCGCGGGGTGCGCCTGACCGATGCCGGGCGCGCGCTGGCCGCGAGCTCGGTACGCATCTCCACGGCGATGGCCGAGGCCGAGGCGGTCTGGAACGCGTACCGGGGCGAGGCGACGGGCACGGTGCGGGTGGCGACGTTCTTCTCCGCCTCCGAGCTGTTCGTGCCCGGGCTGCTGTCGCGTCTGCACGACCACCCCGGCATCCTCCTCGATGTCGACGACAGGGACATGTCGCAGGACGACTTCGCCGCTCTGGCCGCGGACTACGACATCGTGCTCGCCCACCGCTCCGACGACGCCCTCCCGCCGGAGCGGTCGGTGCTGAACATCGTGCCGCTGGTGCGGGAGCCGCTCGACGTCGCCGTCCCTCTCGACCATCCTCTGGCCGACCGGCCGAGCGTCACGGTCGCCGACGTCATCGGCGAGGGTTGGATCACGGTGCCGGTCGATTTCCCGCTCGACCGCGTGCTCACGGCGATGGCGGTGCGGGCGGGCGTCCCTCCGCGCATCGTCCACCGCACGACGCATCTGCCGCTGATCGAGAACCTCGTCGCCACCGGGCACGGGATCGCCCTGCTGCCGCGCTACACCTCGCGGGAGCGCGCCGCCGGCCGCTACCGGCTGCTGCCGCTCGTCGACTTCCGGGCCGGCAGGCACATCGAGGCGCTGATGCGCCCCGACCGGGCGGCGCGGCTCGCGGTGCGAGTCGTGGTCGACGCGCTGGTCGCCGAGTCCCGGCGCTACCGACCCGACGGTCGTGTAACGAATCAGTAACAAGCGCGCGATAGGGTGAGCGTATGAAGAGGATCGCCGTCGTCCCTGGTTCATTCGACCCCGTCACGCTCGGACATCTGGATGTGATCGCACGAGCGGCCGGACTCTTCGACGAGTTGCACGTTCTCGTTGTGCACAACCCCGGTAAGACCGCGCTCCTACCGATCTCTCAGCGGGTCTCGCTCATCGAGCAGGCGATCGCCGAGGCCGAGATGCCCGGCACCATCGTCGTCACCAGCTGGAGCGTCGGCCTGCTCGTCGACTACTGCACCGACGTGGGAGCCAGCGTGCTGGTGAAGGGCATCCGCTCGCAGGTCGACGTGGCGTACGAGACGCCGATGGCCATCGTCAACCGCAACCTCGCCGGAGTGGAGACGATCTTCATGCTGCCGGATCCGGCGCACGCCCACGTCTCCAGCTCCCTCGTGCGCCAGGTCGCGGCGCTCGGCGGAGACGTGAGCCCCTACGTGCCACGCGCCGTCGCCGCATACCTGCAGAAGTCCTGACGTCGGCGCAGTTCACCCAGTTTTACCGCTTACTTCACGCAACAGGCGTGTGGCTTATGCCCGCAGAACCCTCCCTCGCGGGAGAATGAACCGATTCGGGTGGGGAACACCCCACTTCTGAGCGAGGAGTACACCGTGGCAACCAAGACAGACAAGAAGTCAGAGACCAAGGCTGTCAAGAAGGCCGAAGCCAAGAAGGCCGAGGCCAAGAAGCAGAAGAACAGCGAGCCGACCAAGTCCGACCTCAAGGCCGAGGCGAAGATGCTCAAGAAGGCGCTCGCCGAAGACACCGCGCTCGCCGAGAAGGCCGCCGCCAAGGCGAAGAAGCAGCTGAAGAAGGAGCGCGGAAAGGTTCGCGCCCAGCTGCAGAAGGCGAAGGAGCTCGCTGAGAAGATCGCCAGGAAAGACGAGGCGCGGGCCCGCAAGCTCCTCAAGAAGAAGGACACCCTGGTCGAGGAGATCGCCGCGACCGTCGAGATCGAGGCCGAGAAGCTCGAGAAGGCCGCGGAGAAGTCGCCGGCCGCTCCCACCCCCGTCGCCGAGAGGGTGACCATAGCGAAGCGCGCCCCGGCCACCCGCACGCGCAGCCGAGTGCCGAACACCGGAACCTCGGCGGTGCGAGCGAGCACCGAGCCGAGCGAGTCATGGACGATGGTCGCGCTGCGCAGCTACGCCGGCTCGAACGGCGTCACCGGCTACTCCCGCCTCAACAAGTCCGAGCTGCTCGCGAAGCTGCGCGGAACCGATTCTCTCGACTAACAGGCCTCGAACACGAAGTCCGGGCTCGACGGCGTCGTGAGATCGCGGTCCCTCAGGATCGTCGATGCCGGCACCTGCGGGTCGGCGCAGACCTCTGCGAACGTGCCGCGCAGGTCGTCGGTGTACTCGATGTCGAAGACGAGGTCGCCGTAGACCGACGTGTAGAGCGCGCACTCGTCGAAACGCTGACACTCCTCGGCGACGGCGAAGTCGAACCCCGCCTCCTCGCGGCCACGCTTGCCCAGCTCGGCAGAGTTCTTCTGCGCGATCGCGAGCCCGGCGGCGTGCGCCGTCGCCGCGTAGAGGGATGCGAGGGCGATGGCGCCGTCCCGGTCGAGCCTGCCGCCGCTGCGCCCGTAGCTGTCGAGGTTGTCGATCTCGACCGCGTCGAAACCCTTCTCCGCGCAGGCGGAGAAGTCGTCGGCCATGATGGCGACGATTCGATCCCGCTTCCCGGCGTCCGACGTGTCGAGGATCAGCTCGTCCGGCCAGTCGGCGTCGATCACCGGCTGCCCTCCGTCGAGGAGCACCAGGTCGGGGTTGTCGGCGAGCCACGTCTCGCGGTCGGCGGGTTGGGACTGGAAACCGTTGATGTAGCAGATGGAGTACAGCCCTGACGCCGGGACGTCGGCGCTGTCGCGCACCACGCCGGCGACTCCGGGTGCCGGGTCGTACCCCTCGGAGAGCTGGTAGTCGATGACCACGCCGGCGGGAGGCAGCACCACCCGCTGCGACGAGTCGTCGCCCGCGTCGGGTGCGGGCGCCGCGCAGCCGGCGAGGAGGAGTACCGCGACCGCGGCGGCTGCCGCGCTCGACGTGCGGGGCACGGGAGAACTAGCTCAGGCCGGCGACCGTGCGCGCGGTCGCCACGAAGGTGTCCCGCATCGCGTCGGGGCCGTCGAGGTATCCGCCGACGAGCGCCGCATCGCGCAACAGAACGAGAGCCGCGGCCGCGCCCGACGGATCGGGTCGGCCCGCCGCCTCCAGGGCGCCACGCAGCTCGTCCTTGAACCAGGCGCGGTGCTCGCGCACTGCGACACGCACCCGGCTCGAAGCATCCGGATACTCCGCCGACGCGTTGATGAAGGGGCATCCGCGGGTGTGCAGAAAAGTGACGTCGTCGGCGACGCGCTGGATGAGGATCTCGAGCAGCTCGTCGGGGCTCGGGCCGTGCTCTCTGGCCGCCGCCAGGCGGGAGCGGATGCTCGTGTCCTCGCGGTCGAGGTAGGCCTCGACGAGGTCTTCCTTGCTCGGGAAGTGCCGGTAGAACGTCGCTCGGGTCACGGCCGACTCGATGACCACGCGGTCGACGCCGACCGCGTGGATCCCCACGCGGTAGAAGAGGTCGGAGGCGGTGGCCAGCAGGCGCTCGCGCGCCTCGGACGGGCGCTTCTCGGTGAGGACGGGAGTGGACATTCCGCAACGATAACAGAACGCTCGTTCTGTGCCGGGTACATTGTGTTGTGTTTTCTTCAGGTGCGTCGCGGCCGTGCAATTTACTCGAAACGAAGAAGTGTGAGTATTGAGTCATGACAGGTTTGCAGGTCGGCTACGCCGCGATGCTCGAGCAGTTCCACCCGACCGAGGCGGTAGCGCTCGCGGTCTACGCGGAGCAGCACGGGTTCAGCGGCGTTATGGCGGCGGACCACTTCCAGCCGTGGGTGCCGCAGCAGGGTGAGAGCGCCTTCGTCTGGAACGTGCTCGCCGCGATCGGTGAGCGCACGACCGGCGACATGGGACCCGGCGTCACCGCTCCGACGTTCCGCTGGCACCCCGCGATGGTCGCCCAGGCATCGGCGACGCTCGCCGCGATGTACCCCGGCCGCCACTGGCTCGGGCTGGGCTCTGGCGAGGCGCTCAACGAGCACATCGTCGGGCAGTACTGGCCGGAGGCGCCCGAGCGCATCAACCGCATGTTCGAGGCGATCGACGTGATCAAGAAGCTCTTCGCGGCATCGCTCGCGGGCAAGGACACCAAGCACTCCGGGCAGTTCTTCAAACTCGAGTCGACGCGACTGTGGACGATGCCCGAGGTCGCCCCGGAGATCCTCGTGGCGACCGCCGGACCCGTCACCGCCAAGCGGGCGGGGAAGTCGGTCGACGGCCTCATCACCGTCGGAGCTCCGATCGAGAAGATCGCCGGGCTGTTCGCCAAGTTCGACGAGGGCGCGCGCGAGGCGGGCAAGGACCCGTCGACCATGCCCCGCGTGCTGCAGCTGCACATGAGCTGGGCGCCCACGGAGGAGGAGGCGATGCGCAACGCGCTCGTCGAGTGGCCCAACGGGGGCATGAAGTTTCCGAAGAGCGACATCCGATCGCCGTTCGAGCTCGAGCAGATGGCGAAGCTGGTGCGCCCGGAGGACTTCGAGGGCCGCCTCGTGATCGACTCCGACCCCGACGTGCACCGCGCCTACATCCAACGGTTCGTCGACCTCGGCTTCGACCGCATCTACCTCCACAACGTCGGTCGCAACCAGCGCGAGTGGATCGATGTCTTCGGCCGCGACGTGCTGCCCAAGCTGGGGCGCTGATCCCGTGCTGTCTGTATACGCCGCCGCCGGCATCCCCGAGGTGAAGCAGGGAGACGATCTCTCGATCCTCATCGGAGACGCCCTCGACGGGCTGCTCTCCGACGGGGACATCCTCGCCGTCACGAGCAAGATCGTCTCCAAGGCCGAGGGCCGCATCGTGCACGCCGACGACCGGGAGCAGGCGATCACCGACGAGACCGTGCGCGTCGTCGCGACCCGTCGCCACGCCGGAGGCGTCACCCGCATCGTCGAGAACCGGCTCGGCATGGTCGGGGCCGCGGCCGGCGTCGACTCGAGCAACACGGCGGCGGGCACGGTGCTCGTGCTGCCGCTCGACCCCGACGCGTCGGCCCGCACCCTGCGGCTCGCCCTCGAGGAGCGCTTCGGCCTGCGCCTCGGCGTCATCATCACCGACACCCTCGGACGTGCCTGGCGCGAGGGGCAGACCGACGTCGCGATCGGGGCGAGCGGAGTGCGCCTCATCGAAGACCTGCGCGGAACCCGCGACAGCCACGGACGCTCGCTCGACGTGACGGCTCCCGCCGTCGGCGACGAGATCGCCGCGGCCGCCGACCTCGTCAAGGGCAAGGCGGGCGGACTCCCGGTCGCCGTCGTGCGCGGGCTGGGTCGACTGCTCGATGCGGATGCGCCCGGCGCCCGCGTCCTGATCCGCCCGGCGCGCAACGACATGTTCCGGCTCGGCACCGACGAGGCATGGCAACGAGGCTTCGACGCGGGCCGCGCGGGCGCCGCAGCGCACCTCGACCCGTCGCCTATCCCAGCGCCCGACGCCGACCGAGGGACGCCGTGACCGATACGCCGCGCTCCCGCTCCTCGGCGCGCCAGTCGATCGAAGACGCGGCGATCGCCCAGTTCGAATCGCGTCCCCGCGACACGGGCGTGCGCAAGACCGGACGCCCCCTCGCCGAGTCGCACGAGCCCGAGCCGACCCGCGAGTGGATCGTCGTCATCCCGGTGAAGGGCACCGGCGACGCCAAGTCGCGGCTTGGTGCCTCGGTGCACCGTCCCGCGATCGCCCTGGCGATCGCCCTCGACACCGCGTCTGCCGCGCTCGCCGCACCCTCCGTCATCGGTGTGCTCGTCGTCACGAGCGCCGCCGCCGCGCCATCCTTCGACGAGCTCGACGTGCTCGTCGTCGTCGAGGACGAACCGGCCGGCCTGCCCGCGGCGATCGCCAGCGGCCTGGAGCTGGCGGCCGAGCTGGGCGCCCCGGGCCGCGGCACCGCAGTGCTGCTCGGCGACCTCCCGGCGCTCACCGCGGACGAGCTCGAGGCGGCACTCGTGTCGGCGACGGGGCATCCGCTCGCCATGGTGGCCGACGCCGAGGGCAGCGGCAGCGTGCTCGTCACCGCGGCCGACGGGGCCGTGCACGCGACCGCGTTCGGTCCGGGCTCGCACGCCGCGCATCTCGCCGCGGGCTACGCCGAGCTGCCGGTGCCCGTCACCTCGGGACTGCGCAACGACGTCGACACCGAGGAGCAGTTGCGCGCCCTGCGTCCCCGCCTCGGCGCGCACACCGCCGCGGTCGACTTCTGAGCAGCTGACGTCGGCCGCAGACTCCTGCCCCTACCGCGCCGACGCGAGGGCGTCGGCCGCGAGCTGCGCGCTCGTCGCCGGGTCGCGCATCCAGAGCGGCACCGCCCGAGCCGCGATGCCCGCGTCGGCGAGGGCGACCAGGGACGCGGCATCCGAACTGTCGACCAGCCAGGCGTCGAGAATCCCTCCCGAGGCGCGCGAGCCGTAGTGCAGCCCCACGGCCTCGGCGGAGGTCTCGACTCCGATCGCGGTCAGACAGGCGTCGGCCATGCCGCGCACGACGGCGCCGGCGACGACGGGGGAGACGCCGACGACCCGGGCGTCGGTCGTGGCGACCGCATCGCGGATCCCGGGGATGCCGAGGATGGTCCCGATCGACACCACGGGGTTCGACGGGGCGATCAGCACCACGTCGGCCGAGGCGATCGCCTCGAGAACGCCGGGGGCGGGGGCGGATGCCTCGACCCCGCGCTGCACGAACCCGAGAGCCGGCACGGCGGCCCGGTGTCTCGTCCACCACTCCTGGAAGTGGAGTTCGCCGCCCTCGACCGTGACGAACGTCTCGACCTCGTCGTCGGTGGCGGGGATGAGGCGCACGCCCAGCGGCCAGCGCGACGCGATGCGCTCGGTCACCGCGCTGAGCGGCTGACCCTCGCGCAGCAGGTGGCTGCGGGTGATGTGCGTCCCGATGTCCAAGTCGCCGAGGGTGAACCACGGCCATCCGACGCCGTACGCGCGAAGCTCGCCGCTGACCCTCTCGGTCTCGCCGACGCGGCCCCACCCACGCGCCTCGTCGTTCTCGCCCGCCAGGGTGTACATGATCGAGTCGAGGTCGGGTGCGATACGCAGGCCCGTGAGCCACATGTCGTCGCCGGTGTTGACCACCGCCGTGAGCTCCGCGCCGGGAATCGCGGAGCGCACGTGCTCGCGCAGCCCACGGAGGAAACGGGCGCCGCCGACGCCGCCTGACAGAACAGTTATCTTCACTCGCTCACGATAGTTGCAGGCACCCTAGCAGGCGCTGCCAGCACGTGGGTTGGGCGAATTCTCAGGGGGCGAAATCGCCGATATCTGCCACACTCATAGGGTGAACAGCATTGTGGGGCAGTTCGAGTCGGGACACGAGGCGGTGTCGGCGACGGAAGACGCCCCGATGCCGATCGAGGAGTTCTACAAAGCCAGTCGCGCGATCGTCGACTCGGTTGAACTCGTGATCGACGGCAAGCGCGAGGCGGTCGAGATGGCCCTCACCGTGATCCTCGCCGAGGGCCACCTGCTGATCGAAGACGTTCCCGGCGTCGGCAAGACGATGCTCGCCCGCGCGCTGGCGAAGAGCCTCGACTGCTCGGTGTCGCGCATCCAGTTCACCCCCGACCTGCTGCCATCCGACATCACCGGCGTCTCCATCTACAACCAGGCCGAGCGCGAGTTCGAATTCAAGCCCGGACCGGTGTTCGCGAACCTCGTCATCGGCGACGAGATCAACCGAGCCAGCCCGAAGACGCAGTCGGCCCTCCTCGAGTGCATGGAGGAGAAGCAGGTCACGGTCGACGGCACCACCTACATCCTCGCGACGCCGTTCACCGTGGTGGCCACCCAGAACCCGATCGAGATGGAGGGCACCTACGCCCTCCCCGAGGCCCAGCGAGACCGGTTCATGGCCCGCATCTCGATGGGCTACCCGGATTCGACCGCCGAGATCGCCATGCTGCGCTCGCGGGAGACGAGCAGCCCGCTCGAGGACGTGGTGCCCGTGATCTCGAGCCAGAAGCTCGCGGCCATGATCGACACCGCCCGCAACGTCTTCGTCAGCCAGGCCGTCGAACAGTACGTCGTGCGCATCGCCCAGGCCACCCGCACCGACTCCGAGCTGCGGCTCGGCGCCAGCCCACGTGCGACACTCCAGCTCGTGCGCGCCGCCAAGGTGCGCGCGGCGCTCGACGGGCGCGAGTTCGTGCTCCCCGACGACGTCAACGCCATCGTGGGGCCCGTGCTCGCCCACCGCCTCATCGCGGCCAACCGCTCGGGAGGCGTCGCCCGCGCGAGCGTCGCCGAGATCATCTCCAGGATCGTCGCCCACACGCCGGTGCCGCTCGGCGCCGGCGGGTCGCTCGGTCACTCGGGATAGCGCATGGCGCGAGGGGGCATGGGTCGTCGCGCGACCGGGCTCACGAGACGAGGGTGGGGTGCGTTCGCCGGGGCGCTCGTGCTCCTGGTCTTCGCGTACGTCCTCGGCAACGAGCAGCTGCTCTTCGTCGCCTGCCTCCTCGGAGCCCTCGTCGGACTCAGCTTCCTGCTCGTGCGGTTCCGTTCCCCCAGCCTCACCGCGGCGCGCCGGTTCGACGTCGACGTCGTGTCGGTCGGCAGCCCGGTGACCGTGTCGATAGAGGTGTCGAACAACACTGCCGGGCGCAGCGCGAGCGCCGAGTGGCGCGACCGGCTGCCCTGGCCGCCGGGAACCACCGAGGCGGCGAAGCTGCGGTCGCTGCCGAGCGCCCGCTACACGGCCGCCGGCGTCACCCGGCTCGAGTACGCGCTGCACCCGCCCCGCCGCGGCATCGTCGAGATCGGCCCGGCCACGATCGAGCGCGTCGACCCGTTCGGCATCGCCCGCAACGACTCCGTCCTGGGCGAGGCGCGGCAGCTCATCGTCGCGCCCCGCGTGACCGACCTCTCGGGCAGCGGCTTCTCGCTCGCCGGCGGCGACGGCGCAGTGCGGGCCAGTCGGCGCAACGCTGCGGGCAACAACGACGACCTGATGACGCGCGAGTACCGTCGCGGCGACGCGCTGCGCCGGGTGCACTGGCGGGCCACGGCCAGGCGCGGCGACCTCATGGTGCGGCAGGAGGAGGAGAGCAGCTTCCCCACCGCACGCCTCATCGTCGACACCCGATCGAGCGGCTACCCGGCCGGAGGCGCCGACGCCTTCGAATGGGCGCTCGACATGGTCGCGTCGCTCGGCGTGCACCTGGTCGGCGCCGGGTTCCTGCTGCAGCTGCGGGAGACCGGCCCGGCGCAGCTCGTGGCGCCGGTCGAGGCCGGCGGCGGAACCGGGCACGACATCGACTTCCTGACGAGCCTCGCCAGTGCGAGCCTGCTGCCCGAGTCGGTCGGCGCCCCGTCCGCGGCATCCGTCGACCTCGACCTGCACGGCCCCGTCTTCGCGGTGCTCGCCCGCCCGTCGGCCGAGACGCTGCGCTGGATCTCGAGCCAGCGTGCCCGGCACGAGCACGGCGTCGCGCTCGTGATCGACGCGCCCGGGTCCGAAGCACTCGACTCGCTCACCCGCGCGGGATGGCAATGCCTGTCGGTGAGCGTCACGGATGACCCGGCCGAGGTGTGGGCGGCGGCGCTCGACGAAGACGCCGCAGGCAACGACGTTCGTGCACGCGAGCGGTTCGGGGACTCCGATGGCGCACGTTAGACGCGGCAGGGCGCTGCGGCCGCCGATCCCCGGCATGCGCCGCACCCTCGCGATCGGGGTCGCCCTGCTGCTCGCGCTCGGCGGGCTCAACCACCTGCTCGCGAACGGCGTGTGGTGGGTCGTGTCGAGCGCCGTGGCCGTCTTCGTGCTCGGCGCGACCGCCGGTGTGCGGGCCGCGACGCGACGCCCCCTGCTTCCCGTCGCGGGTGGAGCGGCTGCGCTGCTGCTCACCGTCACGCTCTTCTTCGCCGCCGACACCGCGGTGCTGGGGCTCATACCCACCTTCGACACCGTCGCCCGGTTCGGCGAGCTGCTCGCGAGCGGGGCGGCGTCGATCCAGGAGCAGGGCGTCCCCGCCGAGCCGGTGCCCGGCATCCTCTTCATCCTCTCGGTGGCCGCGGGCCTCGTCGCCATGGCCCTCGACGCGTTCGCCATCGTCGCGAAGGCGCCCGCGCTGACCGGCATCCCGCTGCTCGCGGTCGTCGCCGCGCCCGGATTCATCAACCCCGAGTACACCGACCCGATCTACTTCGTGCTCACCGCGGCGGCGTGGATGCTCATCCTCTACGTCTCGTCATCACGCACCCAGCCCGCGGTCGCCACGGTCGTCGGCGGCGTC
>Ga0247817_10001163_pt1 | contig 14054 bp, 5 predicted proteins | sample UWRJL212509R1_FD_178010 | JGI IMG/M metagenome (GOLD analysis project Ga0247817, IMG submission 178010) | Plant litter microbial communities from Arlington Agricultural Research Station in Wisconsin, United States - UWRJ-L212-509R-1 | ecosystem: Environmental > Terrestrial > Plant litter >... | reverse complement strand
GCGGTCGCATTCCAGTCTTCCCGGCACCCAATTACGCCTCTCGCCCCGTCACCGACTTCATCAACATCAAGGATCAATCCCAAAATGGTGGTTACAAAGTCTGGGGTGACAACACCCGTGACGAGAGCGCCGCTCTCAACGCCATCCTCGCCTACGCAGCAGCTAACAACAAGATCGCCTACTTCCCCTTCGGCAAGTACCGCGTCGACTCGACCCTGTTTGTCCCTCCCGGCTCACGCATCGTCGGCGAGGCGTGGGCAACCATTACGGGCAGCGGCGCCTTTTTTAGCAATCCGTCCAGCCCGCGGCCCGTTATCAAGGTCGGCAACCCCGGGCAAAGCGGCGTGGCCCACATCCAGGACATGCGCTTTACCGTCTCGGACGTGCTCCCCGGAGCCATCATCGTGCAGTTCCACCTCAAGGGCACCAACCCCGGCGATGTGGCTCTGTGGAACTCGCTCATCACCGTGGGCGGCGTCCGCGGCGCTCCCGGCGTGACCGGCGCCTGCTCGGACGCGTCGGCGCAATGCCGCGCCGCGTTCCTCGGCTTGCACATCGCAACCACCTCGTCCGTCTACGTCGAGAACGTGTGGAACTGGGTTGCCGACCACACCGTCGAGGATTTCGCCGGAGGCAGCCGCATCGCTGGCGGGCGTGGGACCTTGGTCGAGGCCACGCAGGGAACCTGGCTGCACGCCCTGGGAAGCGAGCACTGGTGGCTGTATCAGCTCAACATCCGCAACGCCGCGAACGTGGTTGTCAGTATGCTCCAGTCGGAGACAAACTACGACCAGGGCGACAACAACCCCCAGCTTCCCCCGGCTCCGTGGGCGCCCGATGTGAGCGGGTGGGGGGACCCGGACTTCAGCTGGTGCAACTCCTCTGCTGGAGACAACAAGCGCTGCCGCATGGGGCCGGCGACCATCTTTGACGGGGGCAGCGACATATACTCGTACGCGAGCGCGAGCTGGGCCTTCTTCAGCGGGCCGAACTACGCCCCTTGCTCTGGTAGCTTTCAGTGCCAAAAGTACATGCATTGGGTGCAGACGACGCCGACGAACCTGAATGCCTTTGGTCTCTGCAGCAAGGATGCGTATGCGACGTTGCGGCTTGCGGATGGGGTGGAAATCGTAACGAGCCCAGACTACACGGGCAGCTGGCCGGGTGGAGGCGGTGATGTCGGGCGGTACACAACCTAACAGGATTGTCGACCACGTTGAAAATTTCAGAATGGCTTTTAGTAGAGACCTGGCAAGGTCTAGTGTCCAATAGAGTAAAGAGTTGGTACCTTCTCTGGACTTTGACCACCTGTTATATGCGACGAATCTGCGCACATAAATTTTCCTTTTCGGTAAGTTGCCCACGTGACACTGCTCACCCTGGCTCAGGCTCGGCTCAGGATTCGATCAGGCTGGCTCACCTTTGCTCACCCTAATTACCATTTTCGTAGGCTGTGGCGCAGCCTACAAAACGCTTCAACTCTAGCCGAGGGGGCCCAGAACTGGTCCCATGTATAAAAATGGCCAGAATGTACCCTATTTTAGGACCTAGTCTTTGTGTATTCGTATTGGTTTTCTTCAGCGCTAAAGATCTCGTCCTAGTTTAGATTCACCTCCTTCACAGCACTTCTACTTGCACTTCTACTTCGCGTTGTTAAACACCCTGGACTAATCATCAATCATGATAAAATGCCAAGGTACACAACGGAATTGGAATTAAAGACTTGGGCTGCATAGTCCCGAAATTTGGCTCAGAACATACTAGTATATGCCTTGGGATGGTACAAAATATCCCACCTTAATATTTGTAGTAGTACATAATATCCCAGCTCGGAATTTGGGATAGTACATTTTGTCCCAGCTCAAAATTTGGGATGGTATAATTTATCCCAGCTCAGAATTTAAGATGTTACATATATACTAGCAATTATAGGATGTCCCAGATATACTAGTACATAACGGGATATCTCGAATATACCAGTACAGGCCCCGGGATAGTACACAGAAAAATTGGAATTCATCTTATACATAACAACTCTGATCCACAACCACAGCGTTTATCAGCTGAGTGTTTCTAAGAAGGCTTGATTATGCCTTCGAAATCGACAGCCGCATTTTCTAGCCTCTGAAGGTGCTTGTTGCCAAATGGGGAATGCCGTGGCTGAGGATGGTGTGCACGTCGCGGTCTTCAGCTGTCATCTGTTGAATGGCCCATGCAGGTGCCAAGCCCCTATTCCCACTATAGTCTAGTCTAGCCACTGCCCCTTTTCCTAGATGATGCAGAGCGAAGCTTTGCTTCCATATTCTTCTTCCAATCAACTAACTTTCAGTCCATCATGGTTGTTTGGTTCAACATCATCCCAAACCGCCGCTCAATGCGGGGGTAACATGCCCTTGCCGAGATGCAATAGCCTTTGGTCCAAGTGGGGAAGTCTTGCCGCCGCTTGGGGACCATTTCCAAGAACAAGCCCAGATCAGGGCATCTCTGGTTGACAGTAAATTTAGTCAGTCGTGTTTCCATCACGTGACCAGACAGGTCAGTAGCTAGCATAGAACCGGACGGAACGGTCTTTTATTTGAGTTGAATGCGTAATTTTTTGAATCTTCGGAAATAAAGACACCAACGCTGACCTTCCCGTTCATTGCGTCCGCACTGCATTTTAGTCTCCAAGGCCCGGCTGGCCAAACACAACAAGTGCGCGTGCAGGTACACTGGGTCATGTAAGTCAGGTGATCTCTCTCGTGACCAAAGGAACTGATGTCTCGAGGATGTGAGCCACGTTTTTGGTGCCAGTGGCAACCACGGTCCCACTCCTCGTTCCAGCAACCTATGAACCACCATAGATCCCGATACCGCGTTTAGCCTTGACGACGACATTAAGCTCGATTACGGTACTCCGAGGCTTCGGTGCCTTCAATTTCGACCCCATTGAGCGGCCGCAGCAGAAGCCCCGTCGCGCAAAGCCAGCAGCGGGCGGACCTGGAACTGCCGTTCCAGCTAGACGATTGGGGCTTACGCAACTATGAGCCTCTCTCCACATGTATCCATTATTCCATTGAGTGGAAATTGCAGCCTTGGAAAGGAAGATTGCAGCGCTTGCAGACATCACAGAGGAGAACCTTACGCTCGCGCTAAGTGCATATTGGATAGATTCCTCAAGCAGGAACTAGCGGCTAGGATGCAAGACAAACTATTCAAATTGAAGCATCAAACTGGCGAGACCAAATCTCCGTATCCGTCGAGAAGCGGGACAGCATTTGATAAAACAGTCATTGGGTTACTATGAGTGTATCTACACAAGCACGGCAGATCTGCGTGCAGCCCTCAAGGCAGACCATCCACCCCTATTCATAACCTGCGCTCCTCTCCGTATTACTCGCGCACAGTTACAACCCTCCTGTCAACATCAATCCCACATGGCATACGGACTCGGGGACCGTAACAGTCAGTAGTATCTACTAGACTACATGTTCAGCGCGAGAAGGTAAGCCGGTGCACTCATCTCAATATAACCATGCGAGTGTCTCAAATAGAGGCTATAACGTACGTTACCGCTCAGTCTAGTTTCTCTTCGCACAGTCCATGCAGTACCCTGAGCCGGAGATATCTGCACCGCAGCCTTTGCAACCACCCGCATTAGGCATGTTGAATAGTTATGTGAATTTAAACCGATGGTTGACTGCAAGGAGTTTTCTTTGGCCAAATTCGGGTTCTGAATATGCGCGTAGAGTAATGAAAGCCTACTTCCTCTGACCCGGAGGCTTCGGCTGATTTATATCACATTAATTGACTGACCAGTTAACGTTTATTACTTTCTCTTACATAATGAAATAGATGGTTATCTTAAGGAAAGAGATTCGTTGGATGGATCGAAGAATTCCGCTAATACCAAATGTGCAAATGCGGCATTTACTTCATCCTATGGGAAGGAGACAACTTATCATATGCCCACCTTCATGCTGCAAAAGGCCTTGATCGTTAATAAACTTGTTGAATTCGAGCCAACGAGGGGCACCCAGCAATCAGCTGACGCAGCTACAACTTTGCACGGTCTTGGCGCCTGCGATTGCCCGCGCGCGCAGGCAACAGGGTAAGGGAGATGGAGGAGTTCGGCACAGCCTGCCTTACGTCGCTATTTCTCCGCTAGTACCAGGCTCTTTCCCCGATCATGTGCACTTGTGACGACCCAAGTCAATGGAGTGAGCACAGACCAACTGCAATAGCTAATCACTAGGCCTAGGGTGCAACGACCCAAGCCCTGCGGGACCAATCAGGGAGGACCCGGCCTCGTTTCCACGCCGTTCGGGTCCAAGGGGAACTGTTGTGGACCCCTGGCCCGCCGGCCACTGCCAGGCGGCCACAGGGGCCACCAATTCACTTCTGCCAGCCCAGCCCACACTAGATAGTTGTTCGACTGCACGTATTGGGTGGCAATATTGGTGTATTTTCGCATGTCCAGAAGCGAAGAGACGGCTGGAACAGACGGAAGTGGGCGCGCCAGATACCCCCTCCTGTGGGTGCCCTTGGCACGCCAAGATCTAGTTACAGTAGGTTGTCTTGTGACGCAGGTCCAGGGCCAAGATCCAATCCAACAATAGTTTAGTTCGCGAGGATCCAGACTTCTGGCTCTCCTCGACACCACGAATTCCAGCGGTTTTAGCCACTCTTTGCTTCGTGCCATACAACAGGAACACCAATAAGAACGGACCCAGTCCGGATGGACCCGGCCTTAGGTCCAGCAACCTCGGTTCCAAATGAAAAGGACTACGTAGTACAGATACCATCATCGTGCCCACGATGGGTGAGGGACCCTTTTGGTTGCTCACGCGAGCAATAACACTGTTCTTGTGTCACTAATTGTTCACTTGAGGTCTATTGCTTGGAGCCTCTGGATCTACGACCTGCTTGACAGTGTGTCCCCTAAGAGTTGTTTTAGCCCTCATTCAGTCATCTTGCCCCCTACCGTCTTTGGTCGACCCGACGTTACGATTTGTCCTCACCTGACCCTCCACGTGAGTGTCGGGAGCAGGCCGTAACAGCACTAAGGCAAGGCGATGGAGTTGGGTCGGCCGACTCTACTCGGGGGTGCGTGGTCGTACCGAAGCGGAGTAGGTTCGATCGAATGCAACGCACCGCGCGGGCTGTCCAGCCAGCTATGCGTGTTATCTTGTTGTGTTTGAACCGTCATCACCCTTTAGCTTACTGTCGGTTATTTTTTGAACCAGAATATGCTTGTGGAGAGCGAGATTTGACGCTATTGTGATCGTACTTCGGTTGGTGATGCTGCTGTCAGCGAGCAATTGTGAGATGATACATTGCATCCCAGTTCTGGGCTGCCTGTATTCCCATATTTAGATGCTAACTCTTTCAGATCGGGAAAATCCAAAACTGTTTTTCGGAAAATATACCTTTCATTGAGTCACAAGTACAAAGGTGAACAAACATAAATTCGTACTGTTCTACCTCCCTGCCGATATTTGGCACCCACTAATCTCCATGTGTTGGTTTGACCTGATAGAATAGGGCTGCGGGAACTGGAGATGGGGCTCCTTTCGAGGGCATTGCAATAAAGAAAATCGTAAAGGAGAAACCTGCGGGATGAAGTTGGTCAACGAAGAACAGCTTACTGGTTAAGAGTGTAAGATTTGCGAACAGGTTAAAAAGAAGGAGCGGAGTCTCGTAAGGATAAGTATAGATATCGCTCGCTGGACAAGGGAAGGAAATAGGCGTTTTACTATCAACCGCGCGACGGAAGATATAGCGGAGATCTAAGATTAAATCCGTACCCTCTAACACCATCATAACCTTAGGTCCGGCACCTGGGGATTTAACGAAGCTACTGTTAACGCTATGGCTTCTGCCGATTACCCTATGCCGACGACCGTTACATCCGCTAACGTCCCGACAAGAAGGGATTCTATCATTCTGGAGAAGGCAATGCCCACTGTCGGAAGCCAGCCAGTTACCCTCGACAACGCCGACGACGGCTCTTATCGTAACCAAGAGTTCGAGAAATGAAATACCTAGGGCGGTAGTAAGGAGAGCGGTATTTATAGCGGGAGTAGTAGGCCCTGTCACGGTATATAGCGCTGCCTACCTATCGTAGCCTTAGAACCGTAGCAGCTGTTGGCACCTAAGGACCCCTCGAGTATACTGGCCACCCTACGCGTCATACTTTATTACGTAGCCTACGTTATTTAATTCCTTCCTTCTTCTTTTCTATAGCTTTAAATTCCTATAGATAACTTCTATTCTCTAGAAAACCCTCGTTTCCTATTATAACTAGTCGATTCCCCTTACAATTCAAAGCTTATTCCCTTATACTTATAAAGGTTAGAATATCTAAAGAACCCCTAAACGATCCCGAGAATCGCCTTACCTATAATGCGATCTCGTACCTTTACCAAAATACCGAACCCTAAATATTAAGCGAAGCCTTTTACTTATAATAGCTCGCGAAAACGATCGCTTTAAAGCTTCGTCCTTTAAAGGTAAAGAGCGCGCCGATCTACGCGTTAACCTACGTACTTCTATCCGCTTTAATACGATAGCTAATAAAACTACCTATCCCTACGATCTAAGAGAGGATCTCCCTACTAAAAAGAAAAGAATTTCGATCCGCTTTATTACTATTAACGTTAACGGTAATAAGAAAGGGAGTAACGATAATAAAAGCGCGACTATCCCGCTTTTTATGTCGTTTAACAGAATGGTTCTGTTCCAAAAAAAAGTGTGCTCTACCCTGTACTTGGCTCTGTAAAAAAATGCTCCCGACGTAAATCGAACTCGCTGCCTCTCACCTTTATATCGTTATTACTACCTTGCCGGCCTGCTAGAGTGGACCGAACTGCGAAACCCTTATCGGCAGTACCGAACCTTGATTACGAGCGGGGATAAAAGGCTGGCCGTAGGAGCTGCTCGCTCCTACTACTCTTCCTTCCTTTATCGCACTAGTTATTCTATCCGGCACCTTAAAATTGCCACTTATTAAATCGCCTGTACTACCAAGTATCGTAGGTATCTCCTAATTACTACCAATCTTTACCGCTAACCACCTTTAACAAGATACCTAAAGTAAGAGCCCCGGTTTGTAACGATACCATAATAACTATTATAATAAAGCGGCTGGTTCTTTCGAAAGAATAAGCCTTGGTAATTCGGTATTACCTCTTAGGAGGCCCGAATATACCCGTTAAGCTCCTCGATAACGAGGAACTTTTAGCTGTCGTTAAGGACGGTTATATCTTATCTGGGATAGAGAGGAAGGAACTAAAGAAGGGATTCTTAAAGGATATAAGACGTTTCTACGAGGTAGTTAATGTTGTAAAGGTTTGGATCGACTAGGTAATCCGAATAAGGAAGTTCGTAAAGACGTATTAATTAGATAATTAAATCCTTTACGTCGATAAGTATATTATTATATCTGTATTAAAGGATACCTAGTATAATGCCTAATTGTACTATACCCGATTATATTATATATAATTATACTATACCTAATTATATTATGCTCGATTATATTATACCTTAATTATCCTAATTGTTTTTGTAAAGCCTTATACTAAGCCCGCTTTTTATAAATAAGTTAATATATAAAGACTTTTAGCTTTAATCTAGACTTATCTCCTTATATTTACGGAGATTATAACCTTTTAACTAGTATAGGGCTTTACAAAAATAAAGGGATAATCTGTTACGGTAAAGATGCACTAGTTAAAGTAGGTAGACTAATAAGAGGAGAGCCATCCCCCTACGTATACGTACTACCTTAACTACCATTAAGGTAGGCCATTATAGAGAGAACTCTCCTCTAGGAGTAATTAAAAGTTACCTATTACCCAGTACCTAAAGTACAGTACTACTTACGTACCCTATACTCTAAGCAGTTTACCTTTACCTTATAATCGTTTATCTATACCAAGTTATCGGGATAAATCCTAACAATTAGTACCTACTATCAGAATCGAACTAACAACCTTAATCTCTCCTTAAGGGGGGAGATTAAGGGCCGAGTTAACGACAAACTTCCTAAATACTTAGCGACTACGCGCTAAACGTCGACCCTAAGCTACTTAAAGCGCCTCTATATAAGCGAAGACGAGGTCTACAGAGCCTAACAAATCCTTAACTATACGGATAAAAAAAAGCCGTTATTCTAAACTCGAGGGATAAAGGAGAAAAGGAAAGTAATCGATCTTATCGCGAGATTATACCTCCTCGAGACCGATAGCTCCGTTCGCTAAGGACCTAGATCCCTATACCTAGCCAGTTGGAACGTAGACCCTTACCTCGCGAAGGTAGAAAGCGAAAAGCTCTTTAAAACTATCCATAAACTATTAAACTCCCTAAATCTTAGTAAATTCCCCTAGAAGGTACGGAAGTTCCTCCTTAACGTCTATCCTTCCAATATACTATAATAAACTAAAGAGTCGAGTAGGATTATAGCTTCTATTTAGTAATCCTAAAGGTCGAACGGACCCTTAATAACGCTAAAAAGGCTTTAAGTAACTTAATAGCCGACGTTACTAACCGCTTTATAATAAATATCGACGGCGAAGTAACCTTAGCGAGAAGCTTTACTACCGTTATTAATAGAAATATAAGCCTAGTAAGAGGCTTTACCTCTGGCGATACTATTACGCTCGCTTTTAGGCTTAACCTAGTACTTACTAGCTTTAAATATCCTTATAGCTTAGACTAATTTACTATTATTAAACGATAAAACCTTTACCCCGCGCGCTACCGAACTAATAATAATAGTAGAAGGACTAGTAGGTAATTATTCGGGGTTAGAAAGGGGTATACTAGAAAAGGGTATATTAATAAGCTAAATAAATACTTTAGTAGCTATATTAGAAGTAATATAAAGTAAGATAGAAACTAGGATAACTAAAATAGAGAGATCCTTCGTAACGGTTATAAAGGAGATAAGAACTATTAGTAAAGCTTTATAGCTATTAACCTTTATACTGTAGCTAGTAATTTCCGCGCTATAGCCGGCCCTAGTTCCGTAACTAATTATATTAGCCCTAGCCCTATTACTATAACAAGCCCTCGTTCCTCCGTCTAGTCCTGGATTCCAGCTAGCTATAAAACTACTACTAGTTAGTACAACGGGTACGGTATACGACGACTAAAAGATTACTTATATAACGAGGTTTTAACTAAACGCCTTAAAGGAGAAAGAAGCGGTATTTTATAAAGGAAAAGAGCTTATATACTTAGATTATAAACTATAGAAGGAGTACGTCTACTTCTAAGCCGATTTAGCCCCTACGCTACGGTTAGTAAAGCTCGCTATAGAGTTATGGATATTATTTTACAGCTTAGCGTTTACTTAGTATACTTAGTAGTATAGGAAGGACGAGAAGGCCGATATAAGACGTACCTAGTATATTTACTTTAAGTATATAAATATACCCTTCGGCTTAAGGATAGCTAAAGTAGAACGTTAGTTATATATTAATAAATATACCCGCGAGGATAATATAAAAGATAAAAACGTAAAAACCTACGCCTAAGAGTTATTCTAATACGCCAGAACGATAAGTTATAAAACTAATTAATAACTCCTTATTATATTATTTAACAGCCTATACGATAGCCTTAAAACCTAAGTTATTAACCTATTAACTATTAGAAGCTAGTACAGTCCTTAGAAGAAAACCTTTTCTTCTTACCTTAAGAAGCTAAATAGTAAAGCTAAACCTTTAAAAGCCGCTATACGTAAAGAAAGTAAGTACCGTAGTTACTTCCTTAACGTTAAAGAAGATCTCCTTAACGACGGCGAGGACGAAGCTAACTAGTTCGACCGTTACTAAGAAGGAAATCGTATATTAAAACCTTATAAGAACTTCTAACGTAAGGGTCCTTCCCGTAACAATTTTTAACGCGAAGGTTTATAACGCCTCTAGACGCGCGACTAAAAGGGAGGACGACGTTAGTTCTTTAAACGCCGTTATAGTAATATTCGCGAGGAAAGGTAAAATGGCTTTTAAAAGCCCTAATGTAGTAGATGAAAAGGAATACGAGGTAATTTCCGAGATAGCTTTTAAGGTGGTTTTAGAAAAGGATTTCGCGGATCGAATTTTAATTAATTCCCTAGTAGCTTTTAAGGCCGTAAACTAATATAACGTTACTATAACTTTAGAAGACCTTAATAGCGCCTAAATAGGTAAATATTTTATTAAGCTAAGGAAACGTTATAGAAAGAAGGTAAAGAAATCGATAGAAAGGTAGAGAAGATACTTAGTAAAGAATAGATCTATTTAAACGACGGTTTAAATAAATACGAACTAGACGATAAGTAGTTTTATTTCCTCTAACTATCTTTAAAAGCTAACGAAAGACTAGATAATAATAAAAAAAAGGTATGTAAAATATAGTTCGTACCCTTTTAATTACTTAACGATAAAGAAAGCGAATATAAGACTATAACTAAAGCTATTAATAATATTAAAACGGTTAGTTAATTAAGCGACTTAACGTCCGAATTATTAAAGGACGAAATAAATGTTAAAGATACTAGCTTTACTACCTTTTAAAAAGGGTAGGTAATCGAAGCTAATAGGGACCCCTTTACCTTATTAACCGGTACTAATTATAAAAGAACGTTATACGTAAAGATAAATATTAAAGCGGACCTTAAGGTAGATCCCGTTATTATATATTTCGATATAAGTAGCTTTACGAACGTCGCTAACTTAAAGTAGATTAAGCGGTAGGTAATAAACCCTCGCTTTAAAGCCATTCCTAACTATATACTTAAAAGCGTTAAAGGTAATAGAATATACGAATAGAAAGTCGAATTCGATTTCTATATAGCTAGTAAAGTTAGTTATACTAATATTAATAGTTACTTTTACGTTCGAGCAGATATTTTACCCTAACTCGGCCTAAAGATACTTATTAGTACGGACTTTATAAATAAATACGGCGTAAAGGTAAGTATTCGAAGGCGTAAAGTTACCTTTACGTTAGTCTTTAATATAAAAGTTCCTATTAAACTAAAACGTAGCCTAAAAAAAAGCTTTACCCGAAAAGTTACCGTAAGTTACTATATAATAGTAAAACCTTACCAAAGTATCGTAGTTCTAGTTAACTATATCTTACTACTAAAGCCCCTAAAGATATAAGCTAAACTATAATTATACTACTTTGAGTTATAGTATACGTTGGTTTTAAGCTTTACTATCGATAAAAATACGCTTTATATCGTAGTAGTTAGGAATAATACGGAGGAGGTACTTACTATTAGAAAAGGCGAACGCCTAGGCCGTATCGAAGGATATATAGGTAGTAAATATAGTTTTAACGTTAATACCGTAGATATAAATAAAAAGTTCCTTTATAAGCTTAACAACTCGCGATTACTTAAGGAATTCGCTTAATAGATAGTATACCGTAATAAGGAGACGTTCTACGCTATAAGGGCGAGGATAAGGGAGTTAGAAAAGGATATTAGTTAAAGAGACGAGGTAGCCTAAAACGTAGAAAAGGATATTATAGCCGAACATCCTATTAACTTCGACTTTACTAATTCTTAAACTAACTTTCGTACGCCCTTTTATAGCGTTAAAAAGCCTACGAATATATTATTTATTACCTCCGAAGAAGGAGTATATATTTATAGTAAAGATCCTAAATTTACCCGATAAGTTAAATTTACTATCGATAAATATAACGTATTCTATAATAAAGGTATCGTCCCTATACCCGTTAAATAAATAATACGGATTAACCTGGTTGATAGTTAGTAAAGCTAAATTAAGTTTATAAAACCCTACCTACTAAGGTATAAGGATCGCGAGTTTCTTAACGAATATAACGATAAGCTTTATATAAAAGGTAAATAGGTTTTTATAAATAAGCTAATACTACTCGCCTACCCTACGTTTGTAGTATAGAGAAAGGCTATACCTAAACTAAAAGGTAAGGTCGTAATTAATTTTAAACTATTTAATAAGGTAGTTATTTTTAACGTATACCCTTTCTCTGATTAAGATAATATTATTAACGCGATATAAAGGAAGAAGTACTATACCGTTCTGGATACTTTAGGCTTTTTTTACTAACTACTAGTCCACTTAGATTACCGTAATCGTATAGTAGTTATTAGTAAGAGAGGCTTGGAAAGGTCTAACGTAGTACTTATAGGTTTTAAGAACTTACTAGCCTTTACCTAACGATTTATAGATTACTAATTTAAAAACTAACGCTACCTCGTTAAAGCCTATATCGACGACATTATTATCTTCTCTGATACTAAGGAGGAGTACCTCTAGTATCTTGAGAAGGTACTCGAGATCCTTTCTAAAGCCTAAATATATATTAATATATAAAAGTTATTTTCCGCCTACTTAGTAGTCTAGCTCCTTAGCTACGTCGTTAACGGTAAAGGAGTCTAGAAGACTAACGATTATATCTTAGGCTTCTAGAAGATTAAGTTCCTTAATATACTAAAAAACCTTAAGATTTACTTAGGTATAGTAGGATAGCTAAGGAAAAGTATTGTTTAGTATAATGTAAAGGCTAGCTCGTTATAGAAAAGGAAAACTAAGATACTTACTAAAGGACGGGAGAATAGAAAAATCGCGAATAGTACGTTAAAGAACGCCCGTAAATTATATACCTTAAAGGCTAAGTTTACCCCGATTTTAGTAGAATTAAAATCGTTCCGCTTATTCCAGGAGTATTTTACTTAGTAATTTACTTTATATTACTACTAACGAAACAAGTACCTATTCTTTAAAATCGATACGTATAAAAAGGCGTATAGCTTATTTATATTCTAACTTTAAAGGGAATAGGATAAAACCTTAATTCTAAGGAGAGATATCCCTATAAGAGACATCCTCTCTATATATTTCCTCTTTAAAGCTACGATAAATATAGAAAAGGGTTATAGATTAATAGAGGCTAAGATCGCCGCCGTAGTCTAGGCTATTAGGAAGCTAAGGAAAATAGTATAATCTAACGTATATTTTTTTAATATCCTAACCGACTATATACTAACTAGCGGTATCGTTACTTATACGTTATTTAAGACTATAAACCTTGTAAAAGTAAACGTTAAACTCGTTAACGTAACTAACTAGCTTTCGTAGTTCGAAATTAAGATCTTCTATATCCCTAGTATACTTAATATAGTCCCTGACATACTCTTAAAGCTACCTACGTTCGAACAGGATAATCCGGAAGTCTAAAGTAAAGAGTCTAGCGAGCTGGATAATATTTAGTTAAATATCTCTAACGAAGCTACGTATTACTAAAATATAGCGGACGAGACGCCTTTAGTAAGAGAGATAGAAAGTGTAAAACCGGTAATAAGCCCTGAATTTAAAGAGAAGGTTATCGAGGGGTATTTATACGACTCCCGCTATAACTATATTATTAAAGCTTTCTGTAAGAGAGAGGAATTAATAATAAAGCTAGACGCCTAAACGAAATAACGTTATAAGATACAAAGGGAGCGAAAAAGAAAACTAGGTAATTTTAAAAAAACGCCTCTTTAGTATTATTTAAGACTTACGGTTAGCCCGTTCGAGTAAAAGGAGAAACTTCTCTACTATATTAATAATAGTAGTATCCGCTGCCTATATATCCTTAAAACGTATATCTACGAAATCCTCCGCCTCGCCTACAATAATATATACTATTTCGGAGTTTACAAGATACTTACTACCTTAGATAGTATATACTTTTACTAAAAAACCTAAAACGTTCGTAAGTATATATAATACTATTTAGCGTATAAAGTAAACCAGATAGACAGAAACCCTCCTTTAGAAGAGCTTAACCCTATCCGCGTATATCTATAACTATTCTATACTATTACTATAGACTTTATTAGTAGCCTTCCTAAAGTCCTATTATACGCTATAATATAGTAGATAAAAGGATACAATACTTTTAATATAGTATATACGGTAACCTATAAGTTTAGTAAGAAGACTTTACTCCTAGTAAAACACTTTACCTATATAGCCGCGGAATAAGCGAAGGTACTAATTCGTATACTTTATATATATAACTAAGGAATCCTAGTTCGTATA
>Ga0247817_10001161_pt1 | contig 14057 bp, 9 predicted proteins | sample UWRJL212509R1_FD_178010 | JGI IMG/M metagenome (GOLD analysis project Ga0247817, IMG submission 178010) | Plant litter microbial communities from Arlington Agricultural Research Station in Wisconsin, United States - UWRJ-L212-509R-1 | ecosystem: Environmental > Terrestrial > Plant litter >... | reverse complement strand
CCAAAGCGGTTTATAAGGTGCAACCCGGCCCGGGCTATAAAATACGGAAGGTTACCTTCCCGCTGGAGGGTGCAATTTTGGATACAGCTGTGTCCTCCACCGCTGATGAAACGCTGCTTAAACCCAGCGAAAAATATAACCTGGATGTTATAAAAACAGAGCGCCTGCGGATAGATTCACGACTAAAAGAAAAAGGCTTCTTTTATTTCTCGGCAGAGGATCTGATTATGCGGGTAGACAGTACGATTGCCAACCATCAGGTTGATATGTACGTGAGAGTAAAACCAACTACTGCGGATAGAGCGCGAAGGGTTTATACCATCAATAACCTGTATGTGTACCCAAGCTATTCGCTGCGCGATACTTCTCTTAAGCTGGATTCGGCAGTTAAATACCGCTGGTACTATGTGATCGATCCGCGAAAATCTGTTGTACCGTACGCGTTTAAAAACACGGTACTCATGCAGCCCGGCGAGGTTTACAACCGTACCAAGCATACCAATAGTCTTAACCGATTTATCAACCTGGGGCCATTCAGGTACGTAAAGAACAGGTTTGAGGATGTTTCAACCGATTCTTCTAAACTGGATGTGTTTTACTTTTTAACCAAGTATCCTAAAAAGTCTTTACAGTTTGATGTGCTGGGGCGCACCACATCTGCCAATTACACCGGTACACAGGTAAGTATTAACTGGAAAAACCGTAACGCCTTTAAAGGCGCTGAGACACTTACATTAACCGCCTTTGGTAGTTCTGATGTGCAGTTCTCCGGGCAGAACAGTGGTTACAACGTTTACCAGTTAGGTGGTACCGCTACCCTATCGTGGCCAAGGTTTATTAGTCCGAAGGATTTTAAGAATGACAATGCTTACATACCGCGCACTAACCTTACGTTGGGTTATACGCTGATTAACCGTACAAACCTTTATACCCTGAGTTCATTTAACGGTTCGTTTGGTTATTCGTGGAAATCAGATGTGCACCGTCAGCACGATCTCAACGTAACCAACATTAACTATGTACGACCAGAAAATGTTACCAAAGAGTATCGTGAAAGCATCAACAATACCGGTAACCCTACGTTAACGCACGTAATTGATCCGCAGCTTACCTTTGGCCCAAGCTATAGCTATACGTACACTAACACTATGGAAACCAAACGCACCAATACCTGGTATTTTAATACCAAGATAGGTTTGTCTGCTAATTTGTTGGGCTTAATAATGGGTGCCGATACATTGGCCGGCAAGGTGCGCAACATATTTGGTACGCCGTTTAACCAGTACGTTAAGTTAGAGAACGAGTTTAGGTATTACCACAAAACCGGCCCAAATGGCACCGTAGCAGCAAGGGTTATAGCGAGCGCCGGCATCCCATATGGCAACTCAACCATAATGCCTTATAGCCAACAGTTTTTTATCGGGGGTACCAATAGCTTAAGGGGATTCAGAGCGCGATCCATCGGGCCGGGCACTTACAACCTGCCTAACGATCAGGTAAGCAAAACCGGGTTTTTGCCCGATGCTTCAGGTGATATTAAGCTGGAAGCCAACATCGAGTGGCGACCCAAAATTGCAAGTATTATACAAGGCGCTGTATTTGTAGATGCCGGTAACATCTGGAACGTTAAGCCACATGCTAATTTAGATGGCAGCGCCTTTGGTAAAACATTTATAAAGGAATTAGCTGTTGATGCAGGTGTAGGTTTACGCTTTGACCTTACCGTGCTAGTGCTGCGTACCGACCTTGGTTTCCCGCTACGCAAGCCATGGCTGCCCGACGGACAGCGCTGGGTGATAAACCAGATTGATTTTGGCAGCAACACGTGGCGCAGTCAGAATTTGGTGTTTAACCTTGCTATCGGCTATCCGTTCTAAGGAGAGTGTTCCGGAACAGGTGAAACACACCGGAACAGGGCTTTTAGCAAGTACCTGAAAAACAACAGTTTGCTTTTTTGAGTGGAACAAAGCGAAACACCTTATTTGTGCCTTTAAAACCATCCAAAAATTGTGCGGCTGAAGGTTGTGTGCTTAGCACGCTTATCACACACCCTACCCCCCCCCCAACGCTCCTGATAGGGGAACCGAATCAGCCGCCGCTTCTATATTAAACGTTTTTACTTTAGAGACAAAGTTTTCCTTGCTAGAGCAATAGTCTACCATTAGGCAAAAGCGCCAAACGTTCCGCTGGAACGTCAATTTTTCGGTGTTATAAAGGGCTGCCAACCAAACGTTCTTCCTGAACGAATCACATTATCGTCCCGGCGGAACGTTTGGTTGGTAGTATAATAAACAATAGCTAATCTACGTTCGGGAGGAACGTTTAGTGCTTAGCCAAAAAAGATACTCGCAAATCTTAATCCACCTACAACATATAAACCTTCTTCTCGTAAAAACCCGCCGCACCCCAGTTTTTGGTCATGCCTTGCAGTAAAACATCCAGTTGCTTATAGGTGATAGGTTTTGATTTTGATTTAGGCGGCACTATTTTGGTAACATCAGCGGTGTTAACAGTTACTTTGGTAGCATCAAAACGGACGTTTTCGCGCGGAACTACCAAACACAGTATCATGCCCGGCAAGCCCGAAAATGATTCAGGGCCGCCGCTTACACGGATCTTGTCAGTATAAAAAGCCACCACCGAGATTGAATCCATGTAAAGCCCGTTAGCACGGCGGCAGGTATATCCCGCAAACTCCCGCGTTTCATCCGTTAGGCGCCAGGTAATTCTCTTCAACGTGTCCACAATCAGCAATTCATCCTGGTACACCTGTTTCTTTATAGTAACCGCTTTTTTTGACAGATCAGTATAAATATCGTTAAACTGGGTTACCATAGGGTTGCTGTTTATGGTAGGCACACGGTCTGCCGGCAGCACCGGTACAGGTGTAAAAAGTGTTTGATTTTTATCAAAATTAAGTGTGCTTTTTAGTGTAGCAAACTGCGGGTATTTCTTTTTATAATCTTCAAAAGCAGAGAGTGTAGCCGCATTGGCATTTTTACCAATTTCTTGCCGTGTTATGGCGTGTATATTAACGGTTTTGGTGTATTCAACGGTTCCGTTAAAAACCAGTTTGTTATCCTGCGCCATCAACGCGCCGCCGGTTAAAAAAACAATCAGTGTTGTTAAAATAGTTTTCATGGCTGTTAGTTTTTTGCTGGCAAAGTGCCAAATTTTGTAAAATCCCATATCAGGTTAAGCATAAAGTAACGCCTGATAACATTATAAGTTGATTGCGATATATAATTGCCCGATACACCGCGATTATTAGGGTTTTGGTCTAAAAGATTAGTACCTGTTAAAGACATTTTAAGGTTGTTTCCCTTTAAGAAAGTACGGCTTAAGCTGGCATCAATATTAGTGCGGTGGATAGCACCCAAGTCATTATTGCTGCTAGGGCCTTGATAAGTGTAACGGATATATCCGTACAACTCAAACCTACCCGGCAGATATAGTGTATTTGACGAGTTGAAACCTGCCGTTGCTGCCTTGTAATCATTACGAGTGGTGAATGAGTTTTTAGTTGTACTATAACCTACACTGGCAGATAGATTAATGGAATACTTTTTCGCCTTGTTTTTTGAGATGGAAAGATAAGCGTTGTAGTTATTACTGTTTGACTGGTTAAGCCCGGTAATATTTCCCTCTCTGGTATAATTGTAACCTGTACTTGCGCCATAGCTAAGCTGTGGCGATAAGGTTACATCTAAAGAAGTTATTTTACGGCTTAAGTAGGTGCTTATGTTAAAGGTATGCGGATTACGATCTGTAAGGTTTACATATTGCGTTGTGCTTACACCGGTAGCCTGATCATAAATAGTATTGGGTGCAATGGCTTTTTCTGTAAGGGAATAAGATCCGCTTACAAAAAATGATGACCCTGTAAGCATTGAACTTGTTGAATAACTACCCGAAGCGCTGTGTACAAAAGACTGGCCTAAATCAGGATTACCTATGGTAAGGTTGGTTGGGTTAAGGTTATTTACCACCGGCTGTATCTGACTAATAGTTGGCTGGCGGGTATTACCATTATAAGAAATACTGAAGACTTTCCCCTGCTTAGGCATGTACCTGAAATTGGCCTGCGGAATCCAGTTAATAAAATTCCTGCTCTTCTCGGTAAGTCTGCGTTCGTCAATCTGGTTAAAGTTAACGCTTGATGCCCTTGTGCCAAACGTGGCGTTGGTTTTAGGGGTAACATGGCTAAATATGGCACCAAACTGATTAGTAAGTACATTGTACTTGTAATCGTTGGTTGTTATATCATCAAGCTGATCATAATTACCTGATGCGCTTTTGTTGTATGATTCCGCTCTTGATATACTATTATTCAAACCCAGCAAATAATTAAAGGTTAGCGTAAGTTTTGCGGCAATAGGCTCGGTATAGGTTAAATTGCTGCTTAGTAAAGAGCTTATTGTAGTAGTAGGTTTATACTGGTCAACAATGCCGTCGGGCTGGGTAGCATAATCAATATTAGTTTTGGCGTAAAGATCTTCTTTACTGTTACCGTAGTTTTCTGACAGGTTCCAGCTTAAAGTACGGCGCGCCTTTTTAAACTTTTGCGAATAGAACATGGTAGCGTTAAACAGACGTGCATCAGTGTTACGATCTGTTGACTGCATGGTACTGTTTATAAAATTGCCGCTCTGGTCTACTTGCGAGCTATTGTTCATATTATTAGCTTCAGTACTGCGTAAAGTTCCATCAACACTCAACCTTAAATTTGATGTTGCCGAGCTTTTTTGATACAGCATATCCAGCTTTTGCCTAAATGTTGAGTTTAACGTTTCGCCACTTGATGTGGTACGCGTAGATGTTTGTTGTGATATAAGCCTGTCTACAACCGAGCTCTCTGTGATGGTATTTTGGATAGACCCAATTCTGTAATTGGTGTTTATTGATTCGCCCTTACCCCATTTAGTATCATAATGTACACCGCTTGTTTTTGCTTCGGGGTACCCGCGGCCGCTGTAGCTCGCGTTGTCCAGTTCGTCGCCGCCCCCGCCGCCAATATATACCACGCCAACGCCATCGCTGCCCAGTAGTGATGAATTTTGGGTGCCGAGATTGCTTTGGTCAGAATAATTTAGGTTAACCTTGCCGGTGTTGGCTATTGTTCCATAAACAGCCATTTTTGAGTTGGCTTTAAAACGGTTAAACTGCAGCTGGCCTGCATACATGCCGCGTCCATCTTCGGCCCTGCCGCCCGCGCCGTCCAGCTTGCCAAAAACACCAACTTTTTTATCCTCTTTTAGTTTAAGGTCAATAACCTGTGTGCGTTGTCCATCGTCAACGCCTGTAAAGGTGGCCTGATCGCTCCGCTTCTCATAAACCCGCACCCGGTCTATCATATCGCCCCTTAAAGTCCGGCTCACCAATACCGGGTCGTCGCTAAAAAACTCCTCGCCTTCTACCAGAATCTTCTTAATAGCTTGGCCCCTGAATTTGATAGCGCCATTCTGGTCAATCTCCATTCCGGGAATCTGTTTTAACAAGTCATCAACCTTGGCGTTTGGTTGTATCACAAATGCCTTCGCGTTAAAATCCGAAGTATCGCCCCGCATTTTTAGCGCGTTTAAGCTGCCTTTAACAACCGCCTCCTTTAATAACCGGGCTAATTGGGTCATGTAAATATTCCCCAGATCGTGCACAGGCTCGGCAGGGCCAATAGTAAACGGTGAGGAAAAATCCGCATACTCTGGGAACGATGCCAAGAGGATGTATTTACCTGCCGGTAGCCCGCTAATGGTAAATGCACCGTCGTTGCCGGCATATCCAAACGCCTGCATAATAGAGTCGGTTCTGAGTATGGTAATGGTGGTGCTGACTTTGCTTTTTGAAGCGGTATCAGTAGTTATACCTTTAACGCTGTGGTTATTCTGCGCGAACGCAGAACAACTTAGCATAAAAAATGCGGATAATATCAAATATTTGATATTCATTGTGATAAGGTTTAGCGTTTATAATTCTTTGAAAAACGATCGGTTAATGGTTTTATTGCCCGTCGGTTTATTGAACAGCGCAACTATACATCAAACATAAAGACTTAATTTACTTAAAACAACTATTTTTTTAGTGCTGTAACGTAAAATTCCGTTTACATTCTATAGTTATTTGATATTAAGCCTATTATACAAGACAAAAAATATCAAATTATTTAGCCTTTTAGATTATTGAGCAGATAGGTCATATTTTCTTCGCATAATATGTTAACCCAGCTTCTTTGCCACTACATCTCTGCATGTTTGGATATAGCTTAAATTGACTATTATCAGCAACATCAAAAAAGCCATCATTACCGGCGGGTTTAAGTTATTAACTGTTGCAAAGTCTTTTCGTCCGTTTGCCTCGTCAATTAAATTAGGAATGTATAAAAAGGCCTGTAACAGCATAAGTGGTGCAGCAACCTGCGTTATAAGATGGGATTTTAAAAGCGACGTCTTCCCTTTAATAGTTTTAATTTTGCCCGATATCAAAACATAGGCATAAATAACCGGAGAACCGGCCAATAAAAATACCGCTAAGGCAAATACTTTGCGTACTGATCGGACATCAGGAATATTGAAAGCTATTACTACCAATATCACTGTAACAACAAGTGCTGGCCAATTAAATTGCCCCTTTAGTCGCTTAAAAAACGCATCTCTCATGCTTTTTCTATGCAGTTTTTCCTGACTAACAGCCAATGCTTCTATGCCCGAAAAACCGCCGAAATGCTCATCGACAACATGCTGAAAAAGTTGCTCTATATTTCTGGTATTACCGGATATACGGTCTCCCTCAATCGCTGTTAGAATATGATCCAGCAATTCATCATAAATTTCCTGGTATTTAATATCGTATATTTTCATACGATCTTTTACCCATTCGGTTTCTTGCGATGACATTATCATTTTATAACAGATTTAATTAGAAATTATATGCCATTGTTTTAAATCTGTAAAGAATAAACTTCAATATTGCCAGGTTAACCACTATTAAAATCAAGGCTGTAAGTGTAAAAGCTGTTACGCTACTTATAGAATTATAAAAACGGGAAAAAACGTGTGTAAAATTATTAGGCAGATTTTTGATTAGTAAAGGCGGAAGCAAAACAAGAATAAGAAAGGATACTGTTAATGTTAACTGACCTTGCTTAACAGTTTTTGCACCTATGGATACAGCGATACCAATAAGCGCGGCTAAAAAGGCGGTAAAGAAATTGATAAACGTAAGTATCAAGGCAGATCGAGGTGAAAAAATTAGAATAGAACTTTTATAATAAGCTAAATTGAGTGCAATTATATTAAGTGCTATAAGTAAAGCAGTAATGCTTGTTGCATAGCTAACAGCAAATAGTATTTTACCCAGTACAATGCTCTTATCAGAAAGCCTGCTTGCTAATAAAGTTTCCAGCGTATGTCGTTCGCGCTCTCCAACAAACAAATCGCAAACTACAGTAACCATCATTAATACCGGCCCCATAACTGCAACGCCATAAAAAAAAGGCAGATCAAACCAATGCGCGCCTTTATTTACAGGTAGCGCAACGCCTATTACAGCTATTAAAACAATAGTTTGTATTTTACTTTTTATACTTTGCTGAAAGAAAAACTCTCGCCATTCTTTCCAAACAATGGCCTTAATATCGCTTACCATAATTTTTGTTCATTACAGATAAATAAAATTCTTCTAAACTTCTTTCAGCTTTATTAACGGCTATTATCTCAACTCCTGCCTCAATCATTTTTTGCACAACGACAGATATAGATATCGACTCATCTGCCGACACTTTAAAATCTGTAACGCTGTATTCAGCAATTGTAAAACCTTTCATTATTTGTAATTGGTTTAATACTATTGGTGATACGGGATTGCAGCTAATTCTGTAAACATTGGCTTTGTCACCAGCATTTTTTAAATCATCAATGGTACCTAGCGCTAGCAACTGCCCCTTGTTTATTATCCCCGCCGAATTGCACATTTTCTCTACCTCATCCAGATTGTGGGTGGTTAAAAATATCGATACCCCTTCGTCTCTAACCATACCCAACAGATCATTACGTAAAGACGCTGTCGAAACCGGATCTAAACCCGAGGTTGGCTCATCTAAAAAAATCAATTTGGGCCGATGCAAAAGACAGCGCATTATGGCTACTTTTTGTTTCATGCCTTTGCTCCAGCTACCTACTTTTTCCTTACGCCTTTCCCAAAGCCCAATATGGGTTAATAACTGCTTTATTCGCGCTTTACGCTCATTGGCCGGTATGGCCCATATACGTGCAAAATATTCCAGATTTTCCTCGGCAGAGAGCATCTCATAAAGGCCATTATGTTCTAACAACACTCCTGCTGATGCACGGATCTTTTCTGAACTTGATTGAGTGTTGTATCCCATAACAAACGCGCTTCCGGTTGTTGGTTTTATAAGGCCGAGCAGCGCTTTTATAGTAGTGGTTTTACCAGCCCCGTTGGGACCTAAAAAGCCAAAAATTGTGCCGGCATCAACATTAATTGATAAGTCGCTCAGCGCGGCCACGTTTAAAAAATTCAAACTAAGGCCATTGGTACGGATTATTGAATTTTCTTTGCTCATCTATTTGCGCCGTTAAGAAATCACTTAGCCCAATTAAATTTAAATTCCTCTTTATACATTTTATAAAATGCCACCGCATGCAAAAAATAGGATATAAACACAACGGTTGCAACGCCGGGATTTATGGAATGTAAAATATCGGTTATTGCAAAATGCAATAGCCACAGCAGAGATAGAAAAAGAGCGTACATAACGCCGGGGAAATACTTCAACATCCTGAAACCATCGTCAGAAACAGACCGTTTGGTAGAGTGAAAATGATACCCTGTTCTGATATATCTTATACCGTTAATAATACCGGGCAGGCATGATATAATAACGAAAACTGTAATGTTCGCAATTGCATTAGTTGATATATTGTTAAAAAGAAAAAACGCGGCAATTGATACTCCGGCCAAATAAATAACCGACGGAAGCCTGAACATCTCCAGAATATGCTTAAAATACCGCTTGCGCATTTCCACCAATCCATGTTTGCGGCATTGCCTGTCTATTGCGCGTAAGCCAGCGCTGCCGCCAAATTGAGTGGAGATCACTTGGTAAAAGGCTGTTTCAAACAAGCTGCCTTCCGGATAACGTTCTAAGGCGCTCAGGATATGATCCTGCATTTCGTTATACGTTTCGCGGTATCTCAGTTCCTCATCCAAAAAGTTGTTAAGGTACTTGATATTATCTTTGCTCAGTTTCATTTTGATGAAGGTTTAAGGTTTAAAAGCAATTGCAATTGGTTAATGTAAGCGGCGGCTTCGCTTAGCTTATCAGCTACCTCGCTGCCACCCTGCTCTGTAAGCCGATAGTACTTACGCACACGATTATCAACCACCTGGGTAAATGTTTCCAGTAAGCCGTCCGCTTCTAACTTATGCAAGGCCGGATACAAGGCTCCTTCCGTTATCATAATTTCACCATCGGTTACTTCCTTAACTTTCTGGGTAATTTCGTAACCATACATTTCGGTATTATCTGCCAGTAATTTTAAAATGATGGTTTGCAGGGTGCCTTTTAACAACGGGTTATTACTCATGGCACAATTATACATAATTTTCTTATGTATATAAATAAAAAAGTAATAATTTTATTTAAGCCATTAAAACAAAAAAGGCTCCCCGAAACCGGAGAGCCTGTACTTATTATACTGACCGATAATTATCTGATTCCGAACCTGTTATTGAAAGCACCACCATTAGGGTCAATACCCGAAATTACGATGATGCCATTTTTAAGATTAGTTAAAGCTTTATCAATGTCTGCAACACTATTTATAGGTTGCTGATTGATTTTAGTAACAATTGAGCCAACAGGCACTTCCAGATCTTCAAAAGCTCCACCTGCGCGTACTTGAGTTACTAATACCCCGCTGCTAACATGGTTTTTTGCTTTCTGATCGGCGGTTAGGGGTGTAAAGCTGGCACCTAATTTATTATATAACTCAGCACCTGTGGCAGCCACGTCGGTTGATTTAGCTGTAGCGCTTTCAGGCTTCAAAGTTACTGTAACATCCCTGTCTTTACCCTCACGATTAACAGTTAATTTTATTTTATCACCGGGAGCCAAACGCGCAACACGCTCCTGCAAATCTGATGATTCATAAACAGTGTTACCTTCAACTTTAGTAATGATATCGCCTTGTTTAATACCAGCTGCTTCGCCGCCGCTGCCTTTAAACACTTGCTGAACATATAAACCTACTGTTTTATCAATGTTTAATGTCTTTGCTTTGTCGGCATCCAACTCTGTAAAGCTAACGCCTACCAGGCCGCGTTTTACAGCACCGAATTTTTGGATATCGCCCAGGATCTTTTTAGCCATGTTAACCGGAATGGCAAAACCATAACCTTCGTAAGAGCCTGTGTGCGATGCGATGGCAGAGTTAATGCCTATCAGTTCGCCTTTGGTGTTAACCAATGCACCGCCGCTGTTGCCCGGGTTTATAGCAGCATCAGTTTGAATGAAAGACTCAATGCCTTTTTTAACCTTGGTTTGGCTTTGGCCCTGCATACGCATACCGAATGGATTGCCCGAGTTGTCGTCGTCGTCATCACCTTGCTGATCCAATATACCAATACCACGACCCTTAGCGCTTACAATACCAGCTGTAACTGTTGATGTAAGGTTAAAAGGATTACCAACTGCCAGCACCCACTCGCCAACCCTAACATCATCAGAGTTGCCAAATTTTACAACCGGAAGATTAGTGCCTTCAATTTTTATCAGCGCCAAGTCTGTATTAGGATCGGTACCTATAACTTTAGCTGTAAAGGTGCGGTGATCATTCAGTGTAATGTCAATCTTATCAGCTTTGGCTACCACGTGATTATTGGTTACAATGTAACCATCAGGCGAAATAATTACACCCGAGCCAGAAGCCTGGCGTGGTTGGCTTTGGCGCGGCTGCATGCGCTGCCCAAACATATCGCCAAACATACGTTCCATCGCATCCTGCTGCGAACTGCTTCCGCCGCTGCTGCTTGGGGTGTAGGTAGTGCGGATGTAAACCACTGCTGGTGTTACCGCTGCCGCTGCCTGTGTAAAATCTGTTTCGCCGGCTGATGATGTGATGTTTGAAAGCGCTTTGTTATTAGCAAAATAAACGCTTTGCTTTTCATCCAAGCTCATGTTATCGGCATACTTTTTCTCAAACACTTTATAAGTGCCCAGCGCCATTGCACCGCCAACAAACGCGGTCAATAATGTTAAACCTATCTTTTTCATATTATTTACTCTCTTTATATTTTTTTGCTTTTTGTAATATTGCCACTTCAAATTTAATACCATATAGACGGCAAATACAACAATTAGTTATAGCCAGATTTGTTAAAAAATGTTAAAATTTAATCTGACAATATAAATACTTGTTTAGCCGCCGCCATAACTAACTTTACAATCGTGAAAATACAATTTTATAAATATCAGGGAGCAGGTAACGATTTTATTTTGGTTGATAACCGCGATAAAGCGATAGATCATACTGATCCACAGCTAATTTCGCGTTTGTGCGACAGGCGTTTTGGCATTGGCGGCGATGGTATGATGTTTTTGCAGAACATTGAAGGCTACGATTTTGAGATGGTTTACTACAACGCCGATGGCCAGCCAAGCAGCATGTGCGGTAACGGCGGGCGCTGTATTGTGGCTTTTGCTAAATTTTTAGGTGTGATAGATACCGATACCGATTTTTTGGCAGTTGATGGACCACATCATGCCAAAATTTCAGCGCAGGGCGATTGGGTAAGCCTGCAAATGATTGATGTTGATACCGTTAATCGCGATGGTGATGCTTATGTGCTTAATACCGGTTCGCCGCATTATGTAACGCTTACTGAGGGATTAAAAGATAAAGACGTATATCACGATGGCCACGCCATCCGTAATAATGATACTTACAAAGCCAAAGGTATCAACGTAAACTTTGTTGAGCCTAAGGGCGAAGGCTATTTTGTGCGCACTTTTGAGCGTGGCGTTGAAGATGAAACCTACGCCTGCGGAACCGGTGTAACCGCCGTTGCCTTAGCAATGGCCCAACACAACAACCAAACCGGCACTATTGAAACGCCTGTAAAAGTTTTAGGCGGCGACTTGAACATCCGCTTTAACTATGATGGCAAAGCTTTTAAGGATATATTTTTAGAAGGACCGGCCAAGTTGGTGTTTGAGGGGGTGGTTGAGATGAAAGCCTAAAGCAGAAAGCTTTTTAACATTTTGGCTTTTCTCTTTAGTCTTTTAGCTTTCACCTCAATTAATAATTATTTAACCCAAATCGCTTTTAATTACCCCAAATTCTAAGTACGTTTGAATTTTTTGTTGATGTAGCTTCTAAATATTTTTTGTTAGAAGCCTATGTTGCGTGTTGATAGTTCAAAGCCTTGTCAGATTATTTACTCCATTGCAAAGCATGAGTATTTAGGCTATGTTATTGAACCGCACATTGTTCAGCTTAATCCCAACGGCGAATTTTCTTTAACCCACCAGCGTTTATTTTCAAACACAGCCACAGAGTTTAGCCACTGCCTGGCCGATACCGACCTTAAACTGATTAAACTTCTGGAAGAAATTGAGCAGGGCGCGGTTATAAAACGTTACTACAAAAAGGTTATCCGCCCATCAGAGTTTTTTGCCAAAATATTTACCGACCTGCTTTTTGAAACCATACGGCCCAAAATAGAAAAGCGCCTTGCCGAAGCGCTTAACCTGCTTAACAGTAAACAAATTTACCTTATGAGCAAGGAAGGCTACCCAGCCGAGCGCAGACTGCACATTGCTGAAGAACCTGCATCTGTACTGTTCCACTTCCGCAGAAACGAGGAGGAGATACGCTACTTCCCTACCATTAAATACCAGGGCATGCGTATTGAGTTTATGTTTAAAAATGCCGAGATCATCTGCAACCATCCCGCATGGATGCTGATGGATGATACCCTTTATTATTTTGACAAAGAGATTGAGGGTAAAAAATTGCAGCCATTTTTAAATAAACGTTACATAGCCATCCCAAAATCGTCGGAGCAATCATACTTTGAAAAATTTGTTGCGCCGCTTATTGAAAAGCACAACGTTTACGCCGAGGGTTTTACCATCAATACAGAAAAATATGATGCAAGGCCTGTTTTAAAGCCTATTTATGTAGAGGGCGGCATATCGCAGTTGCAACTGTATTTTAAATACGCGGGCTATATTTTCCCTTATGGCGATGGCAGGCACATTTCTGTACGGATAGAGCGCAAGGACGATGACTATACTTTTCATCGCATTAAACGCTCGGTAGCATGGGAAAAAGGCAAGTTGCTCTTCCTTGAATCTTTAGGTTTAAAAACCGCCTCGTCGCTGTTTCAAAATTTGGAGGTGGCTTCCGTAGGCGACGAGGGTGATCAATCCTTTTCGGTATTTGAATGGCTTAACCAACATCATCAGCAATTAATTGACGCAGATTTTGAAATAGATCAGCCCGAAGGCCAGAAACGCTACGTTTTTGGATCAAGCAAAATTGATTTGCAGGTACAGGAAAACAACGACTGGTTTGATATTCATGCCGTGGTGCATTTCGGGCCTTATCAAATTCCGTTTATCCAACTGCGTAATCATATTCTTAACCACAAAAAAGAGTTTACCCTGCCATCCGGCGAGATAGCGGTAATTCCTGAAAACTGGTTCTCTCAATACGGCAACCTGCTGCATTTTAGCGAAGGCAAGGGCGAAATAAAATTACGCCGTCACCATATAGGTTTGGTTAACTCGCTAGCCGAAGGTGAAATGGCAGAAGTGACCATGAGTCGCAAGCTGCAAAAGCTAACAGACTTTGAAACGTTGGACGATGTGCCCATGCCGCAGCATTTTAATGGTTTATTAAGGCACTACCAGCAGGCCGGCTACAATTGGTTCCACTTTTTAAGAGATTACCATTTTGGCGGTTGCCTGGCAGATGACATGGGTTTGGGTAAAACCATACAAACCCTGGCCCTGCTGCAAAAGAACAAGGAAGATG
>Ga0247817_10001160_pt1 | contig 14061 bp, 8 predicted proteins | sample UWRJL212509R1_FD_178010 | JGI IMG/M metagenome (GOLD analysis project Ga0247817, IMG submission 178010) | Plant litter microbial communities from Arlington Agricultural Research Station in Wisconsin, United States - UWRJ-L212-509R-1 | ecosystem: Environmental > Terrestrial > Plant litter >... | reverse complement strand
AAGAATCTGGTTTACTTCGTTTAGATCGCGTACTTTTTTCTGCTGTTCACTATCCTGCGAACTACGGATTTATTCCACAAACATACTGCGACGATAAAGATCCGCTGGATGTATTGGTTATATCTCAAATAGAAGTTGTTCCTTTCTGTATCGTAAACGCTAAAGTAATTGGTGTTATGCGTATGCTTGACGGTGGCGAAAAAGATGATAAGATCATTGCTGTTGCAGCAGATGATATATCTGTAAACCACTACAACGATATTACTGACTTACCTCCACATTTGATCTTAGAAGTACAACGTTTCTTTGAAGACTATAAAAAATTAGAAAACAAGAAAGTCGTTGTTGAAGATTTCTTAGGTAGAGAAGAAGCGTACCGCATCGTGAAGGAAAGCATCGAGTTGTATAACGTTACGTTCAGAAAATAAAAATAATATTGAACGTTTCGTTTAGATATTAAAAAGGTCCCGCTGATTAGCGGGACCTTTTTTGTTGGTTTGTTAGGGGGAAAAGAATTATTAATCATTCAGCAAAAACAATATTATCAGCGGAGACCCATTCATTTTGATTGTTCCATGAACCATCACATTCCGATTGTAAATTTTGAATTACCTTAGCTTCTTTAACATTCACAATTATGCAGGTGAAATTTTCATGCAGGATTTTTTCTCCATTGCCATCTTCAACATAACCTTTAATTATATTATCCATAACAAAAAAGTTACCGTTAGGTGATTTGCTTATCGATAGTTCACTTCCATTTTCATTTGCAAGTCCTTCTATTAAAAGTGTGTCTGTATTAACAACTAATTTAGGTGAATACCACAACCTAAATTCTTTGTTAAACTGAGTAAAAACCAACTGAAATTCTTCGTAATGAATTACTTTGATTGAATCAGTGAAACTATCAACAGTTTCACTAAAAGTGTTGATAGTCTTTTCATCTTCATTTACGCTATCATTTTTAAAAATTATCTGCTTTTCAGATTTTGATTCACAACTTAAAAGACTTCCTATTAATAGAAATGCTATAAACAATTTCTTTTTCATAATTTTGATTTTATTTTTTTATATCGATTAACCATATCTGTACCACTCCTAGTTATTCCATAGTCTTCAACTATAATTTTTTCATACTGCGAATGGCTATCACCCCAATCATTTGGATTTTTTGATACTGCTGGATTGGATTCAAAAAATCGATTTAATGATGCTCCAAAATAAGAACTTAGATGAGCAGGCCGATTAATATGATGATCAAGTGCTGTCGCTTTACCTAATTTAGACTTTAAATACTCCGATAATTTATATTCATACCCTTCAGGGATTGTAACTAAAACTTTATTTTTTAATCGATCAATAAAATCTTCAATCTGCTTCGATTGAAAGTAGATATCCTTTGAAGCATTTATTAATGGTTCTATTGGAATACATTTAACTTTAGTTTTGAAATTAGTAGTCTCAAAACCTTCCCTAATTGTGTCCTTTAATGTTGTTCCTGTTTCATTTAGATAATACGCACGATACTTAACTACTTTACCATTTTGTTCTTCTTCCTTTTTCACATCCCATCCACAATTTGAGAATAATGCTTTAAATCTATCTGGATATTCTTGCTTAAATTCCCACATTTGAATTGGGAATTCTCCATACCCTTGAGGATTCATTGTTTTTTGCATCGCTCCTACTGTAACTATTTCACTATCGTATGATTGTACGGAATCGAGATTCCCTTCATTTTCTGACATTGCTATCATAATACTTTTTTCTTCTTCTGTCACTTTTCTTTCTGATATTAGAGTAGACCATTTGCCATAACTAGAAATTTTAATAGTCCCCCAATATACTGGACCATATTGATTTCCATATTTAGTACACTGAATTTCGTTTCTATATGCTAGCCCACAAGTTTCATTAGCTTCTGTTTCTTGCTCCCTCTTCTCTCCCTCACTCGCATCAACCACCACAAAAGCCTTAGTCGTACCAATCGATGCAGCACTCGTTGCAAGTGTTTTGTAAACAGTGAGCATATATCTTCCATCACTTGAATAAATTTCATTACCGGATTTTTTATTATAAATCTTTACATATACACTTACCGAATCACTTGCATTGGGTACTTCTGGTTTGATCTCTTCCATCTTAAGCTTTATAGAAGCCATCCCGTACTTATCTACTTTAAATGCCTGACGAATTCCTAATGCTTTATCGGCTCCCCAATTAATCGATTTTACAATCTCGAGCTCTAACTCTTCACCAATCAAGTTTGTGCTTTTTACTTGCACAAATACTGGCGTATCCAGTGCAGCTGTATTATATCGTTTGGTGTCATTATTGTCTGAAAAATAAGCTTTACTACGAACTCTTCCATCTACATTTAAATAGTTACTACCTTTGGGAAGCAGCATGCCATCATTCATTACCTTCAATCCGTTCTTCGCTTTAACAGTAAAATATAAAAGCCCTTGTCCTGTTAAGCTATTAACTTTATCTTTTATACTTTGATCCAGCTTAACAGAACATGTTGCTGCATTTTTGGTATCAGGTACTTTCATGTCTTTTTTAAAAAGACTCGCATCATCACCCAGATCACTATCCCACACTTCTACTGTTACATCTTCTGCATTTAATCCAACATGCTGAAATGTTGCTACAACCTCCTGTTCCCAGCCCGCAAACCCTATCGTATTGCTCGGTTCATTATATGCATCGTCGCCTGTTAGTATATTTCCGTCAGAGTCCGTCCACCAACCGTTTACAATCTCGCAAGTAATGCATTCAAATGTTTTATCAATTGATTTTCCGTTCATGCTCACCGTTAGCGTATATTTACCGCTTTGCTGCGGTGTAAAAATAAAGTAATGTGATCTCTCGAGTGTTTTATGTTCCGGACCCGTCAGCTGCCAATGTATTGTTCGTTCATCTTCATAAATAACATTAAAAATGCTCTTCATTTCAAAGATTACTTTCTTTCCTACCTTAACCTTTCCTTCGGTCTTCTGCTCAATATCTGTCGGATAATTACGAGTTACTGTAAAATTCCAGTCGTCTGCTTCATTCTTTTTGGTTTTAAACCAACCGGCAGATTTTTCTAACACTGCGCAGGTTATCACAAATTTTCCTTCGCGCGAATATACGTTGCTGTATGTTGTTGTTCCTATAGCTGCAGGCGTGTCTGCATTGTCATACCACTTGATGTTTGCCAGCTCGGCATTTACTAATTCTTCCTGCGCAACATCATTTTCAAATTTGAATTTACTTACAGTGAATGTTAATTTCGTACCCAAGCGGATTATATCACCTTCAGTCTTCATGCCTGAAGCTGCAATCACAGAAACAGAATTAGCTGCGGTCTTGAATAAATAAGTAAAAGGTTTGGCGTCTGAATTGTCAAAATAAGCTTCTACTGAATAAACTGCGGATGAGTTCTGAGCAGCAAAAATAATATTCGGTGTGCCTTTCGAACGTTGTACTTCATTGCCCGACACATCTTTTATTACTAAAATCAAATGATCTATTTCTTCCTGAATGGGCGGCATCAGATACTCAGGCTCAAAGGTTACAGGTAATCCAATACGTACATGTACACCTGATTTCTTATCTACTTTCCCAGCAACGACATTCTCCGATGGCACGTGATGAATACCGGTAAGTTTGTTATCCTGAACAAGAATGTCGAGCATGCATTCTATGTATGTACCGCGGGCTATTCGTTTGTTTTCTGTGCTAATTTGTGTCTCCACATCCACAATGGAATCGCCTCCCGTTCCATATCCTTCAATGGTATACTTACCAGCTTCCGGAAAACTGGTTTTGTACACCGGTCCATGTTGTAAAAAATGCATTGGACCTTTTGCTCCGGTTATTTTCCAGCAAATCAACGCTGCTGTGCCCCCAGCTGTATAAGCCGATGTAAACTGTATTTCCTGATTAGGCCGTACACGTATATCTGTAGGATCAGTATCTTTTTCATTCTCTTTCTCGCTCTTAACAGCCGATGTCTGCTGACTAATTACAGACTTATATTTCGGATCTTCAACCAATTCACCTTTGATGGATGTAACGCCAACCTTTTTAGTTGTATCTACATTCAACGGTACAAAGTCTGCCAATGGATTCACCTGCGCAGCTATGGTTCTGTCTACATTGTTTGCTTGCGTTTCATTTACAGTTTGCTGCTGACCATGCATTTCAATAGTTATTGTTCCACCAAATTGAATACATTTCAACTCTGACTGATCCGTGATAACCTGATTTCCTTCAACTTCAATATCCTTATATGGTTTAGTCCATTTTTCAAATTGCGGTTGACAAGCATAATTTGATGCTGAATTTTTATTACAGGATCCAAAAGGATTCGCTGGCAATTCAAATTTCACATCCTTTATAGTTGCCAATAATTTATTGTTGTTGATGAAGGCTTTTTTGTGACTATCAACTTTTAATTTAACAGGAGCTGCTCCTTCGCTACATTTGCAAAGGGCACCTTCACAAACCAAATAAGCACTCTGCTTAGGTTTATTATTCGCTGGTTGTTGTTCGGTTGATTCCGGCATTATTCTTAGCTGATTAAAAAAAACGATCGAATGGATACCGGCGAGGCATTCATTCATAAAATTGCAATCAAACAGTCTACCAGGCTATGATAAATTAAAAAGTATCTAAAAATCAAATCACAAAGCAGATTGTTCCATGAACGGTTAACGATTCAAAATAAGGATAATGAATTAAACAACGGAATCTATTGTTCTGAAATTTTAAAAGGAATAAAATTTAATAACGAATGTTAATGAAATTAGCTTCTAGGTACCAGATATTAGTTACTAGACCAGAAATAAAGATTAGAAATAATTTACACTGAATGTCATGACCAACATTAACTAAAAAAAACATTCAATCGATAAAAAAGCACAATGAAAATTTTAAATAATGAGTAATCAATTTAATCAAACAAATCAGAGTTCAGACAATGGGCAGTGAATTACCAGAGATCATTTTTTTAGGGAGATACTAGAAGGCACAAGGAAAACCTTGCCAGCGTATAAAAGCAGAACGTCGTCGAGGTTTGAAACCTCGACGACGTTGCCTATCAATTACTTCTTCACCCGCTCTCTAACAAACACCGGCAAATCACTCGCACCAACCTCTGTCCAACCAGTCCCATCATAACGAAGCACTCCATAAAAATCAAGCACTTCAACAATTGTCTTTTCATTTGGCAGTGCTTTAAGTTGCTTGGTATATTTTTTTGTTGCTTTCAACGAAGCAAGATATTTCAACATTGCAGAATATGACACGTAACATAACGTTTCCTGTTCGTACTGGGGGTGTATTTCTGCAGGAATAAAAATCCCAAAGGATCTTGCTGTGTTCGTACCTTTTCCATTAATTGTTTTATAATTTGTAGTTAGGCTATATTCTGTAAGATCTGCAATATTTATATAACGTTCGTTCAATGGAATTTTATTGATGTAGATACTATCTTTTTTTGCATTTCCTGTTTTGTAAAAACGTGCCTTGTCCAACAAATTGACCACGTCAGCTGCACTCATACGATTACTTAAATTAATATCTTTATATGCCTGTAGTTTATTCGATTTTATTCCTTCTATAATTCCGCCAGCAATTGCTTCATGATTTGAAAGTCCTTTGAATTCATAATGCAGTTCAAAGCTTTCAACGTTCTCTTTACCCGGATGATTGATCCTTTTGTGTACAGCGTCAAAATCAGCAATCAAAGCTGTGCATTGATTGTAATATAAAGCCGCTAACGTATTATCGGATTTTGTTTCATTATAACCGGACTTATTAATACTCGTTACAATTGTATCGCCATATACCGTTGTAACAATCATTTTATCATAAGCAATACGCTGTGTTCGCAAAGCTTCTGCCAACAGCAATGAATCAGATTCGTTTGATCCATTATACCAATACAGTTTTGCTGTTGAAAGTGCTGTAAGTACTTCATCAAACGAAAAGGCAATCACATGTGTGTTGCCAAATGAAGTTGAGACATCTTCACCGATACCCAGGATCAACCATTCGTTACGTAAATCTGTAGAAATATCTGTTTTTGTTTGAGTCTTTAATACATGCAAGCGGGTTAGACTATTCAGATGTACACGCTTAACAACATACTCTCCATCTTCTTCCGTTTCAACAATAAAGTGCTCTCTTAATTTTTTTGTTGTCATAGGAGTTAAATACCCTGCTTCGTGATATTCATATCCTTTTATTTTTCCATCCCCATGCAGATTCATTAATAACGCTGGCAACTGCACTTTATAATATCCCCGGTTTTCTATGCTGCGAATATCTGCACTGCAGATTGCTTTCAAGCACACCAATGGAGTTTCTCCTGTGAATATAATCGTTTTATCGGCTTGCTGATCTGTCTGGACCAGTTTCTGAGCAAGCGGTGTATTAGTCAAGATAAATATAGAGCTCGATTGAAGATTATATGCAGCAACTACTTTATAATCGTTTGCAATGTAATTGCGTTGAACAAGTGCATCTGCAAAATTAGCCCTCATATTCAGATCAAACGGATGCACCCAATAACACGTTTCTGTTTTTAAAAATGCAAAACAATCTTTTGCTTTTATGTATACAATAAATGGTTTATCCGAAAGAGAAATATTTATGGAAACCCATTCAATAGTCAACTCTCTAATTTGATTTGGCTTATCGCTTAAAGCGCGCCGGTAAATAAAAAAATCTGCATGATGAAACGCATCCGCAATTGCTAAATGTTCTTCTGTAGATGCTATGAATGTTTGTAATTTCTTTTTAAGCACAAGTGTTTTTTGTGCAGTTAACGCTCCACTCTTATCAATTTGATACGCAACAATTTTATTCGCTTCAATTCCCTTCCAGATCAAGGCCGATAAACTGCAATCTCTACAATAGATACTGGAATCTGTTTGACTTGAAAGTAACTTATCTGCAGAGTTGTAGGCAGTAAAATACGGACGATTCCAGACATTCTCCTGATCAATTGATTCTGCCAGCATCCAATTTGTTTGCGCAGACGAAGAAATTGATAAGCCAAGTAGCAAAGAGAATAGAATATATATACTGCGCATGAATCTTATTTAATTCGTTTTTCTTTTAACACCTCGAACTGCCTCTGCATTCCAAGGATCTTCCGGCCAGGAATGTCTCGGATAGCGCATACGCAATTCTTTACGTACTTCGGGATAGGTATTCGCCCAAAAACTTTTTAAGTCCTGTGTTACTTGCACGGGTTTGTATCCCGGAGAAAGCAAGTGAATCATCACCTTTGTTCTCCCTTCGTTTACAGTTGGGGTATCTGTTAAACCAAAGAGCTCTTGCAAACGCACAGACAATACAGGCGAGCTTGCATCGCTTTTATATTCAAGCGCAATGGAAGAACCACTTGGCACATCTATATGTGTCGGTACCAGTTTTGCAAGCACTTGTGATTGTTCCCACGGCAGTATTGTATTCAATACTTCCTGCAAAGGAATTTTCTTAAAGTCTTCTCTGCGTTTAACATTTTTCAAGTAAAAAGGCAGCCATTCTTCAATGGTTTCAAGCAAGCCTTCCATACGCACATCCGGCCACTCTTCTGTCGGCCGCCATTGTTTGATAGAAAGTATACGCGCTTGCCACTGTTCGCAGGCTTCATCCCAGTTAAAAAGTTTGAAACCTTCTTTGCGTACTGCATCGCATAGGGCTTTGGTACGAAGTTCTTCGTTAACATCTTTTAATGGTTTTGAAGAAACGATCAAACTGCCAATCCGCATTTCTTCCTGTTGCAGCAATATGCCTTTACCCTCATCCCAACGAATACGAACGTATTGTTGCATACGATCGGTTAATAGCTGCGGATTTAACGGAGCAGCCCAATAAATACGGCCTTCTCCTACACCTGCATCGGCATGCGCCACGGCAAGCCACTCTTCTTTTACCAATACATCATTCTCATGCAAACGGACATTGCGGCTATTTGCCATTCGATAACGTGCCGAAGCAGCATCTACCAGTTTAGCGATACGCTCCGGATAAGCAGCAGCGATCAATAAACCAATCGCATCTGCATCAAATTCATAGTCGGATGATTTCAGTGAGAATATTTTCCTCCAGGATTGTACCGAACGTTCGATGCGCTCGAATACAAATTTATCCCCTTGATATCGCTTACCCGATCTCCACGCACGTAGCGCGTCAACACGTAACGTTATGTCTGCTCCCGCATGTTTTCCAAGCGCATCCCGCTCTTCGAGTATACACACCAGATCGATCGCGAGCGGAAGAATATTATTTCCTTTTCCTTTCAGCAACAAATGTGCTGTACGCGGATGCGTAGGTAAATTTGCCAAAGCCTTACCCTCTGCTGTAATCATTTCATTCTTTAAGGCATGAAGCTCCTGCAGCAACGTTCGGGCTTGTTCAACAGAACCTGTTGGCGGAGCAGTAACCCAGGTCAATGATTGTATATTTTTAACACCCCACTGTGCAAGTTCTAAAACCAAGGGTGCCAGATCGGCTTCCATAATTTCAGGTACACGCTGTGGTTTTAAATAATTGTGTGTTGCTTCAGTCCACAAACGAATCGCAATGCCTGGACCAAGTCTGCCTGCTCGGCCTGCACGCTGGTCGGCCGCATCTTGTGTTACTTTAACGGTTTCCAGTTTTGTCATCCCGCTATTCGGATCAAACTTTGGGACACGTGCCAAACCGCTATCAATAACTATATGAATCCCTTCTATCGTTAAACTGGTTTCGGCAATAGAGGTTGCCAATACAATTTTTCTGCGTTGTTGGGCATCGGGTTTTATCGCGTCCTGCTGTGCAGTTAAAGACAGTTCGCCATACAACGGGCGAATAGCGAGATCCCCATAACGTTCTGTTAGTGCATCTGCCGTTTGCTGAATCTCACGTACACCAGGTAAGAATACAAGTATGTCGCCCGTTTCTTCTTTTACTATTTTGCTTATAACTCCGGTTATTTCAATACTTATCGGAGCATGCGTATCTATAGCAGTGTAACGAACATCGATCGGATATTGTCTGCCTTTACTGGTAACAATAGGTGCACCATCTAAGATAGTAGAAAGTTGTTCTCCGTCGAGTGTTGCCGACATGATCAGAATGCGCAGATCTTCCCGCAAAACCTGCTGCAGATCTCTACACAAGGCAAGCGATAGATCGCTGTGCAGGCTGCGTTCATGGAATTCATCAAAAATAACTATGCCAACCCCTTCCAGTGTATTATCCTGTTGGAGCCGACGGGTTAATATTCCTTCGGTAACAACTTCAATCCGTGTCTTTTCTGAAACACGCTGATCAAAGCGCACACGATACCCAACCGTTTTGCCAACTTCTTCATCCAACAGGTCTGCCATACGCTGAGCCACACTGCGTGCAGCCATACGACGGGGTTCTAACAAAATGATTTTTTTATCTCCAAGCCAATCTGACTTTAGGAGTTCAAGAGGAAGAATGGTACTTTTCCCTGCACCTGGCGGCGCCTGTAGAATAACAGTTGTTTGCAGATTCAAGGTTTCTTTAATCTCATCAACAATTTCTGCAATCGGGTATTGATCCATGAAGTAAAGTTACGTATAGTTTTGAAAAGAACTTCACTTAATTTGTATCCAATATTGCATTGAAGACACATTTAAATTGCAACTATTTCATGATCAGGTTTGCAGTTTTATGCTAACTTGTAACTATATTCCGCTTGAATAGAATACATTATGTCTGACAGCAAAAAATATTCGTTGACTGAACAGTTACTTTTTCCTTCAACCCACGTGAATCAAGAGAAGTTACGGAATGCTGTCGCCCATAAAACCATATTGATCACCGGAGCAAGCTTCGGCATTGGTGAACAAACGGCTTATAGGTTAGCGCAAACAAATGTAACATTGATACTGGTTGCACGCACATACGAAAAATTGAATCAAGTAAAAATCAATGCAGAGAAATTGGGAGCTTCTGTAGAAATAATTGCAGCCAACCTTACTAATGATGCAGAATTAAATTCCTTGATTGAATACTTAAAAAATTATGAAAATGGTATTGATATCTTCATCAACAATGCCGGGAAATCCATTCGCAGATCTGTTTTCGATTCTTTGAATCGTTTTCATGATTTTACAAGAACAATGGCTTTGAACTATTTTGCTCCTGTTAAATTAATTCTCACACTCATTCCCCAGCTAGCAAAAAACAAGGGACAAGTGATCAATATCTCTGCAGCAAATGTATTGCTTATTCCTGCACATAACTCGTCTGCCTATCAATCATCAAAAGTAGCCTTCGACCAATGGCTCAGATGCGCATCTCCGGAATTAAGATCAAAGCACATAGCTGTATCAAGTGCATACATTCCATTGGTTCGGACACGAATGATCGAACCAACCAAAGCCTATGATCATTTTCCGGCAATGATCCCGGATCATGTTGCAAAAATTGTATGCAATTTGATCATCACACGTTCAAGAAAACACAAACCCTGGTGGTTGATATTTAGTGAGATCGGCAGCTTTTTATTTAGAAGGCGACTTGAAATAATCATGGAAAACCGAAATAGATAATATGTTTTATTTATTAAAAACGCTTGTTCAAATAAAACTGCTTACGTTTAAAAGTTTGCTTTTTTTCATTCAATCTTTACTACAAGATGGCTTTAATCTTCTTGGCTTATTAAACTATGTCTGTAAAATTTCCCCAAACAGTGTCGCATTGGATCTACCCGATCAGCAAATTACATATAAGCAATTGCATTCCGATTGTTATTCCATAGCGTTATCCTTGCAACAAAACTATGGATTGAAAAAAGGTGATAAAGTTGCTGTACTATGCAGAAATCATCAGGCCTGTGTTCAATCTATTGTTTCGTTGTCGGCTTTAGGAATTCATATTTATTTGCTGAATGTAGAAATGCACGCTATGCATCTCAAGAAAGTTATAGACACACATACATTCAACTTTATTATATACGATGAAGAAAAAGAGGTCGATCTAGATCAGCTTCACGTTGAAAATAAAATACTCGCTGCACATACATTCAAAGATTCAATTACTCAATTCGTAAAAAACAAATCAGACTCGACACAAAAGATAAAATCCATAAGGTCAGGAAAAATAATTGTATTGACTGGTGGTTCAAGCGGCAATTTTAAAACCGCCGAACGGAAACCTTCGATATTAAATTTCTCGCATCCATTGGCCGAGCTTTTAACAAAATTAAAACTTCATACATATGAATCTGTTTATATTGCGGCACCAATCTATCACGGCTATGGTTTTTCAGCATTGATCACTTCTTTATTATTGGGTAAAAGAATTTTTTTAAGAGAGCGGTTTTCAACACAGGAATCTACCTGCGTAATACAGAAAAATAAAATCGAAGTGCTGGTTCTTGTTCCCATTATGTTGCAACGCATGTTGATCTCCGCACCTGAGAGCTTTCAACATGTTCAATGCATTCTTTCAGGTGGTGCTCCTATTGATCCCGCATTGGTGGTAAAAACAACATCTATCACAGGAGGTAAATTATTTAATTTATATGGATCTTCTGAGGCTGGATTTTCCATTTTAGCAACGGCATCAGATTTAAAACGTTACCCTGCAACCATCGGAAAACCAATTCATGGTGTTGACGTTAAGATCACTAATAATAAACGTGAGGTTGCCATTGGTGAAGTCGGTATGATTTGCATCAAATGCCGTTGGGTGATGGATAGTCTTTCGGATCAATGGGCTGAAACTGGTGATCTGGGTGTTAAAAACAAAGATGGTTATATCTTTTTAAAAGGAAGAAAAGACAATATGATTATTTCAGGCGGAGAAAATGTATATCCTGAAGAAGTAGAATCAATCTTACTTGAACACGAATCCATTCAACAAGCTGCAGTCATTGGAATTCCCGACGATGCATTCGGACAACGTTTAAAGGCTTTTGTTGTTGAAAAAGAACATGCATGTTTGTCGGAGGAAATAGTATTAGCCTGGCTGCAGAACAAAGTTGCCCGATATCAAATGCCTGCTCAAATCATACTCGTTGAGTCTATACCCATGCTGGAAACAGGTAAATTAAATACTAAAGAATTATTAAATTTTTGATCACATGAGTCTATCCATTATCCAACTATTACTTTTCATATGCGGAATACTTCATATCGCATTAAGCATAGGCAGTAGCGTTATTCCTAAACTTCTGCATTGGAACCAGGAACTGAAAAACGTGCAGCCTTTGATCAAACAAATGTTCTGGACCTATGCAGCATATATTTTAGCAATCAATATCTGTTTTGGGCTTGTATCTATTTGGGGAACGAAAGAACTAACAGACCATTCCTTCTTAGCAGCATGCATTACATTATTTATAAGCATCTACTGGCTTACACGTATAGGCATTCAATTTCTTTATTTTGATACAAGTCAAGCTCCCAAAGGATTGATCTTTACACTAGGCGAAATTGCATTGGTGGGATTATTCATTTTATTTACAGCAGTTTATTTTCTTGCATTTTTATACAACATCTCATGGATTTGATTTTAGGATTACTCATTAGCTGGGCGCTTTTTCTTTTGGTGGTCGGATATGTTATCCCTTCAATAAAAACCCTGCAGACAGCAAGAATTATCGGCTGGTTAATTGTAATTGGCACAGCAGTCTTTTCTATCGTACTTACTTCCCATGCTTCGCCTACATACCGTATGATAGCCATTGCATCCTTGCAGCTTTTATCCATGAAAGTTATTGTAATGGTTGAGTCGTATAGAGGTAAATCCGGACTGAACGTGATCCAGTGGCTGGCATTCTCTCTTGGCTGGTTTGGTATGCGCCCAAGTTTATTTGAAGCATTTCCTTCAAAATCGTTGGATGATGTAACGTCATTTATACTAAAAGGAATTTCAAGAATTATCATCGGCTTATTGCTCTTGCTTGCTTCTGTATATATTCAAAAAGAATTTTCTTCTATGTATTTTTTGTATGAATTATTTATGTTGGTAGGTTTAAGTTTCATTTTACACTTTGGAATATTAAATCTGAGCACTGCTTCCTGGCGCTTTTCAGGAGTAGATGTAAAAGAATTATTCCGTTCGCCATACAAGGCAACATCACTAAAAGAATTCTGGGGTAAACGCTGGAATATGGCCTTCTCCGAAATGACTGCTATTGTCGTATACAAACCGCTAAAAATAAATTACGGAATACCTTTAGCGATGATCACATCCTTTCTTGTATCGGGTCTTTTGCATGAAATAGCAATTTCATTTCCTGTTAAAATGGGTTATGGCCTACCTTTTTTATATTTTGTTTTGCACGGAATTGCTATGTATGCTGAAGGAAAAGTATTCTTTATAAAACAAATTATTGCTAACTCCATACTTTCGCATGTGTGGGTATTCGCCTGGCTTATTCTGCCTATGCCGTTATTGTTTCACCACGAATTTATTGTTGAAGTAGTGCAGCCTTTGAGAGATTTTATATTAGGCTTAGTATATTCTAGACTTTAAAATAATTCCATTTATATTCTTGTATGATTTACCACTAACCAAACGGCCTCATTTCAAATTGCGTTAAGAGATTTTGGTTCATGGAGCTTTTTGAACGCTACAACAAGTCCTTTTTATGCGGTTTTGTAGCGTTAGCGGAATGAACCAAAACTTTAGCTTATTTGAAATTAGCCTTGATTTTTTGGTTCTTTTGTATTAAAGCCTGCCCCGCTTTCGGGCGGGAACAAAAGAACAGAAGAATCAAAACGAAAGATATATAAGAATAAGAAAGGAGAACTGTTAAATTCTACTAAAAACTTAAATTTATAACATTAATATTTAAGCATTAATTTCAGACACAACAAACTTTTATTTCGTTTTTTTCGTTTAGTAAATGTCGATCGGTTTCGTCAGCAGCTTGAATGATTCATAAGTTATTTGAAGATGATCAGCTGTATATGTATCACTAAAAAGAAAGGAGGGCCAAATGTCTAATCCCAAGCGAATTACATCCGGTATTGTTTTTATAACAAAAACTCAAGGTGTTGTTTTATAAAATACCTTGTACGTTATAATTTA
>Ga0247817_10001159_pt1 | contig 14072 bp, 17 predicted proteins | sample UWRJL212509R1_FD_178010 | JGI IMG/M metagenome (GOLD analysis project Ga0247817, IMG submission 178010) | Plant litter microbial communities from Arlington Agricultural Research Station in Wisconsin, United States - UWRJ-L212-509R-1 | ecosystem: Environmental > Terrestrial > Plant litter >... | reverse complement strand
TTCGCTAGGTTGTAGCCTTAATGGCTCTCAAAACACAACTCGATAACGATTTAAAAGCCGCCCTTTTGGGCGGTGATCGTTTTCGTGCCGAAGTATTACGCGGTCTAAAAGCCGTGATTCTTAATGAGGAAGTAGCGCAAAACAAACGCGACACTGGCCTAGACGACACAACAATCGAAACACTGATTGTCCGTGAAGTAAAAAAGCGTGCTGATAGCGCGACACAATATGAAGCTGCTGGCCGGCCTGAGTTAGTACTCGCCGAAAAAGCTGAATCTAAAATTATTGAAGCCTATCTTCCTGAACAAACTTCAGAAGAAGACATTCTGACTGTTATTAATGAAACAATCGCTGCTATGGGTGTGAGTGGTCCGCAAGCTATGGGCCAAGTTATTGGCGCTGTTAAAGGCAAACTCGGCAATTCAGCAGATGGTGGGACTATCGCTCGGCTTGTGAAACAAGCGCTCGTTGCGTAGTATAAATATATGATTATCTTCTTCGGTCCAGCTGGTGCTGGAAAAAGCGTCCAGGGTCAAATTTTAGCAGCACGTATGGGCTGGCGTTGGTTAAGTGCTGGCCAACTGCTGCGTGATTCGCACGACCCAGAACTGATTGCGCGCATGCACGAAGGTAAACTCGTGCCACACGAAGCTATTACTAAAATTATGGGTGAAGCAATTGCTAAAGCCGGTAATATTCAACAAATTATTCTTGATGGTTTTCCACGCGAACTCGACCAAGCGCAGTGGCTAGTTGAAAGCCAACCACAGCACGGCCGGTCTATCGGGTTAGTTGTTGTACTTGAAGTACCCCGCGAAGAATTGTTAAAGCGCCTCGAAATTCGTGGCCGGGTTGACGATACGCCAGAAGCTATCGATGAACGCCTTAATATTTATCGCCAAGAAATGTACCCAATCCTTAGCCTTGTGACTGAACAGCATATTCCTGTTGTCCACATTGATGGTGTCGGTTCAGTTGGCGAAATTCACGACCGCATTTTTGCCGAACTGAAAAGTAGGGAACTGGCGGCCTAATGAACGACAAAACGCCCGAAGAAATTCAAGCCATGCGTGATGGCGGCAAAATCCTTGCCGGTATTTTTCGTGACCTTCGTTTGCAAGTAAAGCCAGGGGTCAGCGAACTTGAACTTGATGCTTGGGTTGATAAAGAAATTAAAAAACGCGGTGCAATTGCTACCTATAAAACTCCGGAAGTTAATTTTCCAGCCGCGATTTGTATTTCAACCAATGACCAAATTGTCCACTCTATTCCAACTAGCTACGTACTGCAAGAAGGCGATATTGTGAGCTTTGATTTAGTTATTACCTACAAAAAGATGAAAACCGATAGCGCCTTTACGATGGTAGTTGGTGATAAGCCAAATGGTGTTCAGAAGCACCTACTTAATGCGACTGAACGAAGCCTATATGCTGGCATCAATGCTATTAAAGGCCCAACTCGTACCGGTGATATTGGCGCTGCTGTTCAAAAAGTCCTCGATAATGCCAAACTTGGAATTATTCGTGAACTTGTTGGCCACGGCATCGGCCACGAAATGCACGAATCTCCACCCGATATCCCTAACTATGGAAAAAAGGGCAGTGGCGGCTTCTTGAAACCTGGTAACACCATTGCAATTGAACCGATGGCAACACTTGGTGGCGAACGTATTATCCAAGAAGATGATGGCTGGACAATTAGCACCCGCGACGGCAGCCTGGCGGCCCACTTCGAGCACACCGTACTCATTACTGAAGACGGCGTCGAAATCTTAACTCAGCTTTAATAGTCGTTTCCGGCGTCTAGGTATTGTCGAACCTACACCACAAGCGTTATACTTAGCTTCATGCAAGAGTCTTCTCAATATGCTGTCGGTCTTGATATCGGTACAACCAAAGTTCGCGCAGTTGTAGCCCACATCGACAGTTCCACTGGCGTGCCTACTATTGTAGGTATTGGCCAATCCGCAAATACCGGTATGCGCAAAGGTGTCGTTGTTAATTTACAAGGCCCTGGCCACGCGATTGACGAAGCCCTCGGTGAAGCTGAACGCATGAGTGGCTACCAAGTCCATGCTGCAACAATTAGCGTCAATGGCTCACATATTCTTACTACCCATGCCGATGGCATGGTAGCGGTTGGTTCTTCTGACCATGAAATTACCCCTGACGATTTAGCCCGGATTGAAGAGGTTTCTACCCTCGGTAAAGTACCGGCTAACCGCGAAATCCTTGATGTCGTTCCACATGCTTACAAACTTGATGGCCAAGATAACATTAAAGACCCACTTGGTATGACCGGCACCCGCCTGGAAATTGACGCGCACGTTATTTCTGCACTCACTCCTTATTTAGTGAACGTCCAAAAAGCTGCTGAGTCTGCCCAAGTGCAACCAAACAGCGTTATCCCTACTAGTATGGCCGCCGCTCGCGCCGTGCTTGGCGAACAACAACTTGAAAATGGCGTTGCCCTGATTGATATGGGCGGCTCAACTACCAGCGTGGCTGTGTACGAAGAAGGTGACCTGCAATATGTAGGTGTCGTACCTATCGGTGGCGTTAATATTACCAACGACTTAGCGATTGGGCTCAAAACCGACCCTGAAATTGCCGAAAAAATTAAACTTGAACACGCATCTGCGGTTATTCGCGAAACAAACGCCGGCGTGAGTATTAAGCACGACGGTGAAATTCACACTTTTAGCACTACGGATATTGATGAAATTGTCGAAGCCCGCCTGGAAGAGATTTTTGAAGGTATTACCAAAGAACTTAAAAAAGCCGGACGTGCCGGCAGACTGCCAAGCGGTGTTGTCCTTACTGGTGGTGCATCACAACTGAAGCACCTAGCCGAATATGCAAAAACTACCCTTGGCTTAGCAGCTCGTTTAGGCCAGCCAACCGGGTACGGTGGGGTAGCCGACGATATTGATAAATCAGCATTCGCTACTGCAATTGGCCTTATGCTGATTGATGCTGAGCGGGGTGCGCCAACTAAAACAACTGGCTCGAAGAAATTCAAAACACCATCAGCGAAAAATGTTACCGGTGGCGTCAGTAAGATTTTCGGTTGGTTTAAGCCGTAGTAGTAGATCTAAAGTATATAAAGAAATAACCTCCTAAAAGGGGGTTATTTTTATTAACTCGAACAACTATTTTAAACTCCTAGTCCCGGGTAAACAACTTGTTCGAACACATACCTATTGCACCTTGCTCCCTCGTGGTATACTAGGTAAAAGAGATAACGTAGGGGAGAAAACAGGCATGCCTGAAGTAAAACCAAGTGACATTCAGACCTTCGCTAGCATTAAAGTTGTTGGTGTTGGTGGTGCTGGTGGGTCAGCAGTAAATCGTATGAAAGAAGCCGGTCTTACCGGTGTACAGTTCATTGCAATGAACACTGATGCTCAAGCGCTTCACAACAGCAAAGCTGACGTTAAAATTCACTTAGGCCACAGTACTACTGGTGGTCTTGGCGCTGGCGCTGACCCAACCAAGGGTGAAGCAGCTGCGAACGAATCACGTGATGACATCAAAGAAGCTATCGATGGCGCCGACATGGTATTTGTGACTATCGGTGCTGGTGGTGGTACTGGTTCAGGTGCCGGTTACGTTGTCGCAGAAGTTGCCCGCGAAATGGGTATCTTGGTTGTTGGTGTCGCTACAAAGCCATTCAGCTTTGAAGGTGAAAAGCGTCGCCAAAACGCCGATTGGGCAATTAGCCAACTTCGTCGCCACGTTGACACCCTTATTACTATTCCAAACGACCGTCTACTCCAAACTATCGACCGTCGTACGCCGCTACTCGAAACCTTTAAAATCGCCGATGACGTACTCCGCCAAGGTGTCCAAGGTATCTCAGAGCTTATTACCGAACACGGCCTCATCAACCTCGACTTTGCCGACGTAAAGGCAATTATGAGTAACGCTGGTTCAGCACTTATGGGTATTGGCCGTGCAAGCGGTGACAACCGTGCTGCACAAGCTGCCCAACAAGCGATCGAATCACCACTTATCGAAGTTTCAATCGATGGTGCCCGTGGCGTGCTATTTAACGTTACCGGTGGCTACGACATGAGCATGAGTGAAATCCAAGAAGCTGCTGAAATTATCACCAGCGCAGTTTCACCAGACGCTAACATTATCTTTGGTGCGACCCTTAAGGCTGACATCGAAGACGAGCTCATTATTACTGTTATCGCAACTGGTTTTGACACTCAATACTTCCAAGAAGAAGAAAAAGAAGTTCAAAACACTGAAGTTTCTGAACAAATGAGTCAAGCAATCGATGCCACTGAAGTGAAAGACATCGACCTAAACCTCGACCACAGTGAATCTGCAGCTATCTTTGCAGAAGAAAACACTGACAATATGTGGAATCAAGCTGCGTCAGAAGAAGATGACGAATCTGATACACCAGCCTTCCTGCGACGTCGTAAAAAGCGCGAAAAGAAAAACAAGGAGTAGAAGTTTAATGACGAAAATTGTTATTGGAGATAGTCGGGTTATTGAATCACGCGAAGTAAGTGATGGCGTTACCATTCGTCGTCGCCGCGAAGCTCCAGACGGTACTCGTTTTACAACCTACGAGCGCATTGAAAAGCCAAACCTCGCCATCATTAAAAAAGATGGTGCGCGTGAACTTTACGACCGCGACAAACTAGCCACCGCTATTAAGCGTTCGGTAGGGAAGTTTTTTACTTCAGAAGTTGAAGTGGAAGAAATGATTGACGTTATTGAAGACGGCCTTTATAACTTCGGTGAAACTGAAATTACTTCAAAGCAAATCGGTGACAAGGTACTCGACGTCCTTGCGGGCCGTAACGAAGTTGCTTACATCCGTTTTGCTAGTGTCTACCAAGAATTCAAAAACCTCGACGACTTCGTACAAATCCTAGAAGAACGCCGTAGCCAGAAACAACAGAAACAGGGTCAGTAGGGTATCGGTATGCGTGTGGTGGTGATTTACAAAGAAGCAACTGATTACGCCCGTCAGGTTAACGATTATATCCGTGATTTCGAACACCAAACTGGCCACATTCTTGAAACGATGAACCCCGAAAGTGGGGAAGGTATTAGTTTTACTGGTACCTACGATATTATGGAATTCCCAACCGTTGTCGCTTTATCCGATGACGGCCATTTGCAAAACCAATGGCGCGGCCTGCCATTACCAACTATTAGTGAGGTAAGTTATTATGTTTAAGAAATTTAAAGAAGCAGTCACGCACAAAGACGAAAAACGCTCAATTCGTAGCGCTTACTTGGTGATGCTAGTTGGTGCACTTATGGCGTTAGTGGCAGCGTTTGTATTAAGCCTCGAAAAAATTCACCTACTACAAAACCCTGATGCAATTTTATCTTGTAGCTTTAACCTAGTACTCAACTGTACGGCCGTTATGCAAACCTGGCAGGCGAGTGTGTTCTTCGGCATACCTAATATGTACATCGGCATGATATCATTCCCAGTTATTGTAACTGTGGCGGTGTCGGCTTTGTGGGGTGGTTCTACCTATAATAAAGGTTTCCTTAAACTCGCTAACATCGGTATCTTGCTTGGTACAATCTTCGCTTACTGGCTCTTCTTTAATAGCCTTTACGCCATTCAAGTACTCTGCCCATGGTGCCTGATTGTTACCTTTAGCTGTACACTTATGCTATCTGCAATTACCTACATCAACCTACGTGAAAATACTTGGAATTTCTCTAAAAAACTCAACGAAAAAATTCAAAAGTTCCTTAGCGGCGGTTACGAACAACTTATCGTTGCCAGCTGGGTTGTGTTGATGATTGCACTTGTTGTCATCAAATTCGGCGACGCCCTTTTCGCCTAATTTGGTAAACTACTGCAAAAACAGTATAATAATAGGTAGAAACGTTTGAGCGGCTATCACCCGCAAGTTTTGGGAAGAACGGCTACGGCTTAATAGAACCCAACGTGTACGCTACGACAAAGCGACCAACCAAGTGCTAAAAGAATCATTTCTTTTGGAAGTCAGATGGTACCTCCCGTGTTTCGGGATCTGACATTCAGAAGAAGTGATTTTTTTATTTACAAAAGAAAAGGAACCAGTCATGAAATTTCAAGCTAACACCCGCCGCCGTGCCCTCGAATACGAAAAAGACATTGCTAAGTACTGGCAAGATAACCAGACATTCGAAAAATCAATCGAACTTCGTCCAAAAGAAAACTCGTACGTCTTTTATGATGGCCCTCCATTCATTACTGGGGTGCCACACCACGGAACGCTCTTAAGTTCTGTAGTTAAAGACGCTATTCCTCGTTACCAAACCATGAAAGGCAAGCGTGTCGAGCGTGTCTGGGGTTGGGACTGTCACGGCCTTCCAGCTGAAAACTACGTCGAGAAAAAACTAGGTATTACTGACCGTCACGAAATCGGGACTCGTATTAGCTTGGCTGAATATATTACCGCTGCCCGTGAAAGCATGGTTCAAACCTCAAACCTCTGGGAAGACACTATTACCCGTATCGGCCGCTGGGTTGATTTCAAGGGTGCCTACAAAACCATGGACAAAGATTACATGGAGAGTGTTTGGTGGGCGTTTAAAGAACTCTACGAAAAGGGCAAAATTTACGAAGGTGAACGCGTACTTATGTACGACACTAAGTGGGCAACACCACTTTCTAAAGCTGAAGTTACTATGGACGCCGGCGCTTACGTTGATGTGACCGACCCAAGCGTGTATGTAAAATTCAAAATTGGGACTGACGACAAGAAAGACCATGAAGAACATGGCAAATCGACTTACTTGTTAGCTTGGACAACGACACCATGGACGCTCCCTGGTAACACCGCACTTGCCATCAACCCTGACATCGAATATGTTCAAGTTGAATATGAGGGTGCATTCTACGTGCTTGCGAAAGCATTGGTTGAAAAAGTTTTCACCAACGAAAAGCACCAACCCCTCGACTACCGCATTGTTCGTCCATTCTCTTCAAGCGAACTACTAGGCCGTTCATACGAACCGCTGTTTGAAGACCAAGGTGAAGGTGCCCACAAAATTTGGGCCGCTGATTATGTTACGACTGACGCCGGTACTGGTATCGTGCACCTTGCGCCTGCTTACGGTGAAGAAGACTTCTTACTGGCTAAAGAAAAAGGCATTCCAGTTGTTCATGTGCTTGATGAATACGGTAAATATATTACCGGCCAATGGGAAGGTTTGGATGTTTGGGAAAACAACAAAGCAATTGCGAAGGAACTGAAAGAACAGGGTATTGTTTGGAAAATCGAATACATCCGTCACGAATACCCGCACAACCCACGTACTGGGCACCGCCTTATGTACCGCGCCCACCCAAGCTGGTTTATGGATATCGATGGCCAACGCGTCGAAATGCTCGAACAAAACACTGACAACATTAACTGGTTCCCGGAACACATCAAACACGGACGCTTCGAAAAAACGATCGAAACTGCCCCTGACTGGAACTTAAGCCGCGACCGTTTCTGGGCGACCGCTATGCCAGTTTGGAAGGGGACTGATAAAGACGGCAATGAGAAAATTAAAGTTATCGGTAGCTACGAAGAACTCAAGGAATTAAGCGGCGTTGAACTTGATGATTACCACCGCCCATGGGTAGACGACATTACCTTCGATATCGACGGCGTTACGTATACACGTATCGACAAGGTGCTTGATGGTTGGTTCGAGTCTGGCTCTATGCCATTCGCGCAGTTCCACTATCCGTTTGAAAACGTTGAAAAGTTCGAAGCGAATTTCCCTGGTGACTTTATTGTGGAATATGTCGGGCAAGTTCGCGCTTGGTTCTACTATGTACACGCCGTGAACACCGCGCTCTTTGGCCACAACGCTTACAAGAACGTCATTGTAACCGGTAACATTGCCGGAAATGATGGCCGGAAAATGTCGAAATCGCTTGGTAACTTTACCGATCCGAACGAACTAATGGATAAGTTCAGCGCCGACTCGTTGCGCTTCCTCCTTCTTTCTAGCCCACTATTAAGCGGTGAAGACTTCACCCTTCAAGACAAAGAAGTAGGGGATATCGCCCGCAAACTCAGCATGGTCTGGAATATGTACGACTTCTTCACTATGTACGCCGAAGTTGATGGTTGGGAATTCGACGGCAACTTGGTTGACCCAAGTGACGACGTAGACAGCCCGCTCGACCAGTGGATTATTAGCCGTGTGCACCAACTGATTAACGAAATTGAAGAAAAGATGGACGGTTACGATGTGGCCGGTGCTGCCAAGCCAATTCTGCCATTCCTCGATGACGCATCTAACTGGTACGTGCGTCGTTCACGCCGCCGTTTCTGGAAAAGTGACGACGATGCTGACAAGAATAATGCCTACCGCACACTGCACTACGTACTGGTTCGACTTAGCCAAGCAATTGCGCCCTTTGTACCATTTATGGCCGAAGAGTTATACCGTAAGCTGACCGATGGTGAAAGCGTCCACCTTACTGACTGGCCAAAAGTTGGTAACGCCAACGAACTCGTACTAAGCCGCATGTCTAAAACCCGCGAAGTGATCGAACAAGGTTTAGCGTTACGTATGTACAAAGACGATACCCAACAACAAATTAAAGTTCGCCAACCACTTTCAAAGTTAACTTATGCCGGTGAAGCACTTGAAGATTTTTACGTAAATATTATTGCCGAAGAGGTGAACGTAAAATTAGTCGAAAACGCCCTAGAGACCGAATTTGAAATTGTGCTAGATAAAGCAATTACACCAGAACTTCGCCAAGAAGGCCTGGCCCGTGAAATTGTTCGTTATGTACAATCGGCTCGTAAAAAAGCTGGATTAAATATTGATGATCGTATTGAACTAAGCTTGACGGCTGAAGGTGAACTCGCCCAAGCGATTAAAGAATATACTACTGATATTGCCGATGAAACATTGGCGGTTGAGATTAACGAAAACAGCTACGACTATAGCGAAGCAGTTGAGGTAGAAAAAATGCCTTTAAGTATCTCACTACAAAAAGCCAACTAGGCATATTCTTATAGTGCTTACCCTTTGAAGCTGTTGCGTTTTATCGCTGATATGCTATAATAATGTGGATTCGTTGATTAGAGAAAGCAGGAATGTTTTATTCACCAACAGTCGGAGTAGTTGCACCTGAACAAGAGAGAGGGTATGACATGGGATTGTCTGACACGCGCACGCAGTCAAGCAAGAAAGTCGTTCCGTTTGACCCACTGGATGTTGCGATTGATCCGCTCCATCCGATGGATCTGGCTGGAAACAGCGAAAAGATGTCGATTGTCCGAGTTCGGACAAAGGATGGTCGCGAGATCAGCCTGGGCCGCCTGATTAGCAGCTACGGCCGCTCAATCCACGGTCCGCGTCTGATTCACTACGACACGGTGTATGTAATTGCACCTGTGAACCAGATGTACGACGTCATCCGCAACACGCTGGTCAAAGCGGGTTACAAGGTCCAGCCGGACGACAAGAACTACAAGCCCAAGCGCTAGGGATGGTCAGAGATGGCCACTAACGGTGGGGAGGTACGGTTAGGCACTGTACGTGTCAACACCAGCCTCCCCATCGTCCCTCTCGTTTCATGATGCAACTACTCAAATTGCTACACGAATATAATTGTCGTGCTGATGAGACCTAAAGGTTGAAAGCAATACAATAAAAAAGCGAAGCCCCGGTTCAAAAAAATGAACCGGGGCGTTTTGGTCTTTTCAGACCGGTGTCGGATTGGTACTTAGTGCTGGCCTTAGCCGGTGGTGAGGGCGACTTTCTGGCCGGCGGTGTTGCGGTGGTAGGGCAGGTTCTTGTTGATTGCGTCACGAACGGCCGACGTCCAGTTCGGATGGCCGTTGGTGCCTTCGAGGAGGATGACCTCGCAGTTCTTGTCGTCGGTGACGTGAGCCGCCACCCAGCTCGGCGCTTCCTTGATGATCTGCTTCTGGATCTTCTTCTCGCCCTCGTCCAGGTAGCCACAGGCTGACCGGATTCTGGCGGCGAATTCCGCGAAGTTGAGCTTCGTGACTACAGGTGTTGCAGTTCCCGGCATGACTATTCCCTAATCTCGACTTCATCCTTACTGGGTAGTAAGAACGTAAGTAAAATTCTAAAACTTTTTATATAATATGTCAAATACTTTACAGAGATAATTAAAAATATAAGCATAAGCATTCTGAGAGAAATTAGACAAATGGCTGAGAAAGTGTTGACATATAGTTTATGTAATGGTATTATCGCTCTTGTGCCATGCTTCATCCGAAGACGCATGAACCTTACATTTCAGATACACCCGACGCAGCTTAGCTGCAGAGAGGGGACATTATGTCCTCGATGAACCAGTCCAACCCGCTCGATGAGTCCGCAGCGCCCGTCCAGACCGCCCGTTCCAAGCGCAACCGCACCGTCGGTGCCATCGTCGGCGTCGCCATGGTCGCAGCCCTCGGCCTCACCGCCTACGGCAGCACCGGCGCGGCCTTCAACGACCAGAAGACCGCCCGTGTCGACATCAACACCGCTACGCTGGCACTCGGCGTCAGCGACGAGGACAACAGCGGGACGATCGCGCTCGACTTCAACAACATGAAGCCGGGTCAGCTCGTCTCGAAGTCGTTCACCGTCGCCAACAACGGCACCATCGCGGCTACCGCCAACCTCGGCAGCGCCTTCACCAACGCCACCAGTCCCGCCAACCCGGCCGTCACCTACGAGAACCTCCGGATCGGCGTCGGTACCGTCAGCGGCCAGACGCCGCTCGTTGCGGTGACCAACCTGCCCGCGGGCGGCTGGGACCTCGGTGTCATCCAGCCCGGCCAGTCGAAGACCTTCGTCGTCGACGTCAAGCTGGGCGGTGGCGCCGGCAACGAGTGGCAGGGTCAGACCTTCGGGGGCAACCTCCCGGTCACGCTGACCCAGCAGTAACCTCAACAAGCCGTCGGGCTTATCCGAAATAGCTCTGGGCACTCACTTCTTTCACGAGAAGGTGAGTGCCCAGAGCGCTAACACCCTTATATAGAATTTATTGAAATGCACATAAGGTTCCGAATTTTTCTGAATCTTATGTACGTATCCATAGCAAATCCAAAGTCTATTCCCAAGGAGCACTCATGTCACGCCGTATCATTAATGTAATGGCTGCAGCGGTGTTCGTTGTGGCTATTCAGAGCTTGATTCCCCAGTCGACTGGCGCAGTTTTTAATGCAACTGCACCGGCAAACGTCAGTATCACGTTCGATATTCCGGACGCTGCGCCTACTAGCGTTGCTCCGGCTGACGAACAGTCTGATGCTGTCGAGCAAGCACCAACTGCATCACCCGACGTAGTAGTACCCGAACAAAAGCCAACTCAGCAGCCGTCCACGGACGTCGCCGAGCCGGTTGAGTCCGTGCCTACTCCCGCGCCGAGTGTGCCAGAAGTCACCCTTCCTACCCCGGAAGTGACGCCTGCACCTATGGTTGTCGAGCCGACTCCGGTCGAACCGGTTGTCAGCGCCCCACCGGTAGTGATCCCAGAAGTTGCGCCCGCACCTCAGCCCGAAGTGGTTGTTGTTGAAGCCGCTCCAGAGGTTGCTGCCGTTGTTGCACCTATACCCGAGCCGACGAGTGATATTGAGTTGGCACCAAATGCATCTGTTGACGCAGACATCACCCTCGAAGAATTGCCCGTTTCTACCGACATAGAAGGATCAGTTAATGAAGAAATCGCTCAGTAAGTTTCTCCGTAAATACTGGCCCTATCTGCTAATTGTCGGATTCGCAGCGGTAGTATTCGTCGTTCGTGTGGTCTTCATGATCACCCCAGCGACGGTTGCGACCGGTTCCATGGTCCCGACATTGCCGGTTCATTCGGTAGTGTGGGTCCAGCCGACCGACACGCTGAAGCCGCATGACATCATTATGTTTAAGCAAGACACAGACAGTCAGTCGACCACCCATACGTTCATCGGCTATGCCGAAGATGGAAGTCTTATAACGAAAGGTGATGCCAACCCCGTAGCTGACGTACGATCAGTGCCGCTACAAATGTCCGACGTAGAAGGAAAAGTCGTCTGGGTCACAGCATTCTCTGCGCCTGCCTTCTGGGGGAGCCTCAGGGGGATGATGGTGCTTGTAGTCATCGTTATTGCGGCGATTGGAATCGCCGCCGTCCAATTCAAGTACAAAAGGGATTTGCGAAAGGAAGCGCAAGCACAACAAGCGAGAAAACTCGCTTCACACCCCGTCTAATCACCGACCCGCGTCGAGCACCTAAATGCCCCGCCGGTCGAAAGATTAGGCGGGGCATTTTAATTACAGGGGTAGAAGCAGGGGAGTATTGACATTTTAAACCATTTATGCTTAAATACATGCATAACAAATTAAAAACAAAAAATATGTCATTATTCCCATACTTACAATTACAAACAATTGATCCACAAGATGATGGTACCGTTAGCGACCTCGACCAATACGAGGAAGACGAAACCTTTGATTTAAGTGCCGACCCGGATGGGGATGCGCTCGACCAAAAATGGTCTGAAATCACTAAGTCACTCCACGAAGAAAAGTGATATACTTAGTATAGTGAATCAAGAACAAACAATAATCTCCGACGAAGCATTTGACCAACTGGTTACGAAAGCAATGAACGAACTACCCCAAGAGTATATCAAGGGGTTAGACAACGTTGCTATCGTTTACAGTGATTGGCCCGATGAACACCAGGCGCAAAAGTCCGACCTTAAAGAAGGTAATTTATTGCTTGGCCTGTATGAAGGCATCCCCTTAACCCAACGCGGTTCAGGTTATACCTACGTACTGCCCGACAAAATTACCCTTTTTAAAGTACCGATTCAAATGGTGTCACATAGCCAAGAAGAATTTGCCGAACAAATTAAACGTACCCTCTGGCACGAAATTGCCCATTATTACGGGTTGAACCACAATCGTATCGACGAGCTTGAAGGCTTTGACCATATGCACGCACACGAGCGCGAATAACTTTTCACTCGTCTCCTCGTGGTATAATTAAGCTAATACTTATTCACTTTGGAATTGGTAGGGGGATATGCGGGAACTATTTGGGCGAGTACTAACAATACCCAAGGCTACACTACTAGCCCTCGGCTTATTATTGCCTGCGCTTACCGTATCTTTCTTTCCAATTAATACATATGCTGAGGAAGCTCAGAATAATGAATCGCCTCAACAAACGGTGCCGCAAGTCGAAAGCCCATCTGGGGTAGCGGCTATATCTCAACAAAATGACAAAACGATTGTTTGGTCATGGCAAGCACCGGCTGGTGGTTTAACACCTGATGCCGGTATGGATTTCGACGAGGAGGGTAACCCTGTCGAACCGCAACCGACTGAACATGCATCAGACATTGTTAGTTTTGGGTATCAGCTGGTTAAAGAAGGTACGGGTATTGTATCAGGTATCGTTGGTTCAGAGGTGTTAACCGCGACGACGCTTGTGACGGAAAATGGTGACTATACATTATATGTATGGAGTATTACCCGAGCGGGTGAGGTGAGTGAGAAAAGTTCTGGTACAACTAATGTGTTCGTGCCAATCCCAAATTTGCCGCCAATTAAAGAGGAAGACATTCCGTTACCACTGGATACTACACCTTTAGTGCAGGTACCAATGGTTGAATCTGCCGGAAGTAATGCTGCCGAGCCACGCGCTACTACCCAAAACAAACCGGGCTATTTAACTAACTCACCAAGCGCCAGCGTGCTATCGGCAAACAGTAATACCCCAAATGCGGCCAACCAAGTAGAAACCGCGGGTGTAGCAACCACTTCGACCCAGGGTTGGGTTGTCTTAGGCATCCCTTGGTATTACTGGCTAGTAGTGCTTGCGGTTAGTTACATTATCGTGCGGTTATTGTATCGATATACCGTACATTTATAGGGGTGGGGGAGTGAATTTATATCGCTGAGAAGGGCCTTAGATGGCACTTTTATCGCTATTGCGAATTAGGCACTTAAGTGATAAAGTTAAGAAAAATACAAAAGTTGAGATTTGTACAAATTATTTAACTTCGGCTATGTGGATGGCTGAATACCGGGAGTACTGCGAGATGAACACACTGATGGCGAAAGCCTTTT
>Ga0247817_10001158_pt1 | contig 14080 bp, 11 predicted proteins | sample UWRJL212509R1_FD_178010 | JGI IMG/M metagenome (GOLD analysis project Ga0247817, IMG submission 178010) | Plant litter microbial communities from Arlington Agricultural Research Station in Wisconsin, United States - UWRJ-L212-509R-1 | ecosystem: Environmental > Terrestrial > Plant litter >... | reverse complement strand
CTTTTTCTATTAAATTTTGCATTATTTTTATTCCATATAAAGGATTTTTACCTGAAACCAAACTACCAACAAAAATAAATTCAATTGTACTATTGAACCCTGTTTTTGATATGATTTCTTTTTCTGGATCTGAATAAGTAGCGGTAAAAAATGGTTTTATATTTTTAGATTGATTTTTCCATTCTCCATATACCAAAACGGTCATATTTCGTGTCAAAAAAGTATTACTTAAAATCCATTTTTGAACTCCGTATGTAAAAGGCTGCTTACTTTGAGGATCCCAATTTCCAGCGTATTTTGCTGTTTTTATTTTTCTAGGGAATAAAATCTGAACCAAACAACCTATTAATCCCATATTGCCAGGGCAACGTAAATGAATATGATCAGCGCTTTTCATCGCCCAAAACATTCTCCAGAAAATTATTGGTAATTTAAAAACTGAGGATAAAACATTCTTAAAATTAGTCAGATTGAAATCAGGAACCGGGCGAAAATCAATCTTGTTACAACCATAAGGAATATCAATTTCTGTTGGTTTTTTATTTTTTAATGGAGCAACAATAATTACCTTATTTGTATATTTTAGCCAAATATTCATTTCATATACATATGGAGAATAGCTAAAATATTTTTCTTCTTTTAAAATATGATTTACCTGAGTAATTATGGCAAATTTCATTATGCTATTAAGTTAGAAAATGTAGTACAATAATTTTCCATATTGAATTTTTGTAGAAAAGTATTTCTCGCATTAATCCCCATTTGAATTTGTAAATTAAAATTATTTTCAACTCGCCCAAAAAGCGAAATCATTGCCTCTATATCAGAATCAAACTTAAAACACTCAACACCATCTTCTAAGTAATTTGCCAACCCTACCCCTTTTGAAATTAAAATAGGGGTTTGATTCATCATTGACTCTACACCAACCATATTTAAAGCATCTGCTTTTGATGGTATCATTATAAAATGGCTTTTACATAAATAATCATCGATTTTATCATAACTCAAGCCTCCAAAATATAAAATATTAGGTTCTCCTATTATTTCTTTTCTAATTTCTGCATCCTGACTTCCTGTTCCTGCAATGTTTAAAATAATGTTTGAGCATTCTGTTTGTCTGTTATATTTTTTAAAAGCTTTAACTAGTTCTAATATACCTTTTGAAGGATCTAACCTCCCTAGATAAGAAATTATAATTTTGCTATTATTTTTGTTACTTTCACTTGTATATCTATCCTTGATAGGATTTAAGAGAACCATTCCTTTTTTAAAACAATAAAAATTTGATAAGTCATTTTTTGCTAAGTCTGATGGACAAACAATTATATCACATAAGGTTTTGTAAAATATCATTTTTCTGTAAAACGACATTTTATATCTAAAACTTAATGTATTATGATCTTCGGCAATTTGTTGCAGTAGAGTATGATAATAAACAAAAGTTCTCGCTTTACCAAGTGAGAGTAATTTTGAGATTGCAATAGTAATATTAGCACCCACAAAATGTCCTATTACTATCTCTGGCTTGTATTTAAAATAAATTTTAGAATACCAAAAAGCATCCTGTAAAGATGTAGGCCTTTTTTTCGAAGGCCATGAATAAATTACGATCTCTCCTTTTCCCTTTTTTATACTTTGCGCTTCATCAAAAAATGGTTTATGTGAGATAAAAATGACTCTATTTCCTAGATTAGCCAAATGATGTGCTAAATTAAAACTCATCGAAGCAAAAGAATCTTCGCTATAATTATGTGCTATTAAAATATTTTTCATTAAAAAATTTTACTATTGTAGTTTAGGCTTAGTAAATATTAAACTCCACCAACCTACAGTACGCCCAGCTGCCTCTGTAAAAGCTTTTTTTCTATTATTACCAGTAAACGAATTACTAAAGCGAATTAAAGTCAGCATAATAGTTATTGCATTCCATTTGAAACGATCTTGTAGCGTTGGATTAGGATTTTTAATATGCCAAACGTACCATCCGTTTCGTACTACCATTTTACCGTAATTATACTGGTTTGGTCTTCCTGAATCAGCATGAAAATGAGATAAATGAGCATTGGTATTAATTACATTCTTACCAAATTTTAGAGCCCTCAAACTAAAATCAGCATCTTCATACAAGCCATAGCCTTCAAAAAACTTAGAAAATTTGATCTCATCTAAAACATTTTTTCTAAAAGACATTGACATTCCTATTAATAAATCTACCTCATATGTTTTTCCTGTCATTGGAAATCCTGAAGTTCTTCCATGCGAATAATTGGGCATTTTGCCAGAACCTAAATGAGACGAAAGTCCTAAGTAATTTCGTACTACATTTCTTGTTCCCTCTTTATAATAATATCCCTCAAACAAATAATACTTTTTGTTGTCATACTTAATATTTGGCTCTTGCTGTTTCCATTTATATTCATTAATTGCTATTCCTCCCACACCAACCACATATAAATTACTTTGGAATGTTTTTATAATTTCAGAAAAATAATTTGGTTCTAAGAACGTATCATCATCCAAAAAGCAAGCTATTTCAATATCCTCATTTATTTTAGATATTCCAAAATTTCGTTGTTTTGTTAAACCTCTATTCTCATCTGAGACTTGAAAATATTCTAAATTTAGAAACTGATTTTTTTTTAAAAGATTTTTAGTTTTATTGTTAATCGAGCCATCAATTATAAGAATTTGATTTGGATATAATAATTGTTTTTGAACCGATTGCAATAAATTTAGCAAAGATTCCGGACGCATATAAGTGCAAATGACTAATGAAAATTTCATTCTTTAATATTTTGTTGCAAAAAAAAGTAAATTATTAGAGCCCGTCAGCCTATTATAGGTTATTCTACTTATTTTAGAAAACTCTTCTAATGAAATAATCTCAATATTCTTAAAATTATTATCATTCAAATGCTTGTACAAATCTTCTTTAGTAAAATAATATCCTCCAAATCTTAATCCTTTAAAACCTGTTAATCTATAACCTACTTCTTTCTTTAAAAATGGTTTTAAAATCTTTCTTATAAAAAAAATAACCTGTTTTTTGAGGAGTTCCTACCTGATTATGGACAACACCAATTATACAGCCTGTTGCATTTAAAATTTCATATGATTTTTTAAAAATCTTATTTCTTTCCTGTTTATCTATGACATATGTTAACATATTATTCATAATAGTGACAACATCAAAAGAGTAATCTTTGTTTTCAAATTTCGCAGCATCTCCTACTTCTGTAATTACTACATCTTTAAGTCCCCAATTAATTAAATTATCATTGCACTTTTTAATCATATTTTCAGCAATATCTGAAGCAAGAACTCGTTCAGCTCCAATGTATTTAATTACTTCCGGAATTTCTCTTCCTGTACCACAACCAAATATCTTTGCGCAAATTTTTTTCTTATTATTTAAGTATGATGCTACTTTTTCATATAGAAATACTTCATAATTTGAAGAAGAAGAAACAGATCGATCTTGTGTTGCAATTACATCTTGGTTTTCCCAAAAAGATTTATTTTCTACTTTCATTTTTTAATCTTTTAATTAATGCCAAAATTTTTGCTACTCTTCTTTTGTATGGTTTCATATATTTTTCAAAAAAAACATATAACGAAAATAACAAACCGTTATTAACTAAATAATAATTTGAATTTTCAGCTGACATTTGTATTGTGTTAAAACCATTTTTAAATTCTTGCACTCCTTTAGAACCACCTAATGACAAATTATAACCTTGGCACTTCTCCAAAAAAGATAGTTTTATGGCTTCCCATTGCAACAAATGTCCAACAAGTAAATCAGGTTTTTCTTTTTTAGTACCTCCTAAAATATAGCTATAATAACTTCCTGCTTTTATTATTAAAATAGCGCCCTTTAATTCATTATCCTTTGTTCCTGTAATAAACTTAGCACTACCTTTTTCAATTAAGGCAATTATAGTTTCTTTTATATCGTTCCAATCCCTAAGGGCATAATTTGCTTTTCTTGCGTTCTCTAGGCACAATTTGTAAGCTAACTCTATTTCATTAATAGTTAAAGCATAACTAATTGTAATTTGTTTTCTTTCTGCACTTCTAATATCACGTCGTACTGATGACTTAAAATCCAATAGAAGATCATCAATTGCATTATAACTCCTTAAATCCAACCAATTTAATCCTATAAAAGAAAATACATACTTAAATCGATTTCCTTTTTTAAATTTATTCTTTTCTAAATATGTCGTATAATTTATTCTTTTCTCAATTTCTTTAAAAGAACGAAATCCAATTTGCAAATAACATGTTTTAAGCTTTATAGACCTAGTTACTATAGATTCTATAAGTTCCTCTAAAACCAAGTTCTTCTCATTTACAACTAAAGGTCCATAAGGAATAATATAAAATTTAAACAATAAAAATTTCGGGATTATTGCACCAAAACCTCCTATTATTTTTTCATTTTCAATACATAGTCCTACTTCAAAATCAAAACCATATGATTGATATGACTTTAACCAATCCGAAAGTATTAAATGGCTTCCATCATTATTTTTACAAACAAATTTATCCCATTTATTAAGCCAAAATTTATCTTTAGTGTAAAATATTTCCATCAAGTGAATCTTCTGAAGGTTAAATCTGAATTATTTGTTAAAAATATAAAACCATTATCATCAACATCTAAAACCACTTTTTCAAAACCTTCCCAATATTCTACAAGTTCTGTTAATGTTGGATTCCAGATTTCTTTACTTTTAATTTTATTTGAAAGAAAATTAAATCTTTCAGCTACATTATCGTCTATTTTATTTGGGGAGGAAAATAATTTACCTTTATGATATTCCATTGGGACAGAAAAATAAGTATGAGCTACAAAAACACCTTTTTCACTTATTAGTGATTCTATATTTTGTTTCGATAATGATTTTTTAAAATCCAGCATTTCTAAAGTCTGAAAAATATAAAATTCATTTTCTGCAATGTTATGTTTAAATAAAATTGGAGAATATTTTGCTAATTTATAAGGTTTAATTTTATTAGTTTTCCAAAACAAGAAAACTAATAAAATGGATGTACTAAGCTTTAAGAAATCTCTACATAATGAAAAAAGTGATTTTAATTTCTTCTCAAAAAATACTTTTTTAAAGTTTGTCGCTGCATTTTTATACTGCAAAATCATATTTTCATCATTATAATAATGAAAAATAATGTTTTTAATCATCAATTGCATTCTCTTAACTAACCTAAGATCTTTATTACCGTTTAAAAAACTTGATAATGTAAAGTGCTCTGTGTTAAACTGATTTATTACTCCGTTTGTGGTGGTTCCTGAATCAATATAATTCCAGAGGATATTAATTTTTTTTTCTTTAAGGATGTTACTAAAATCTTCTTCAGGAATATTATTATTTTTAAAAAGCGAAAGATTGTAGGGTTGATATCCGTGATCTATCCAAACTTTAATATTTTCTAACGGTGGAATAAATTTTCTGAAATTTTCAAAACTTTCAGTAGTTGATTTGATAGATTGTGAAAGTGAATGATAGCACAATTCATGTCCGTCATTATGCCATTTTAAAAGTTCTTCTTTTTGATTTTGAAATGATGCATTTTCCTCTCGTTTTGAAAAATGATTTAAAAAAAATCCTTTTGTAATTTTTATCTGATACTCTTTAAAAAAATGCCTTTGTGTGATTAAATTTTCAAGTGTATCAAAATCACAGTGATCAGTAAAACATGCAATTGCCATAAATGGACTTTGAGACCGGCTTAATTCAATTGCTTCTTTTACAGGAAATAATAATGCGGGATTTTCCAGAAAATTAAAATTTTGTCTAGCTTGCGAAATATTTCTTCTATTATCATGATCTAGATAATTTGTAATAGGAGATGCTAATTCAGGATTAAATCGCCAAAGTAAAACTGCTGGATTATCATGGTCAATCTCCCAAATGCCGATTGCTATATTTGCCTGGACAATTTGCTCATTTTGTAATTTTATAATTTTGGGACTAAATTCATTAGCTATAAAACTGCTTTTTAGTTTTTTCCAGATATAATCATGACTGCGAAATTGAGCGATAACATCTGAGAAAACTATCTTTATATCGAATGAATTACAATCTAAAAAATCAACCTGCGACAAATCAATGACAACTTTATGTGATTTATTATCAAACGTAATTGCAATGTTCTCTAAGGGTTTAATAAGAGTTATAGATTGTACCAAAATTTATTTTAAATTAATTCTATTAGCAAGAAAACTAGTGTCTTTTATTTATATCGTGTCCCTAATTCATTCAATTTCCGAGCATAAAATAATGATTTTTTAAATTGTAAATTTTTATAGGGTAATCGTAAAAATCGGTATAAAAAACCTTTTTTTGAACCTTTAAAAAGATAGATAAAAAAATGCTTGTATTTATACTCTATTAGTTGTTGTGGTGTAAAATGCTTTATAATTCCGTACATAACCGTTGGACTTGGAACTGGTTTTAACCACTTTACAGGTTTTTCTAATTCCCACGGCTGAGTTTTTCTCTTTTTTCCTAATATTTTAGCCTGATTACCCCAAAAGCGATATCCTCCGGTTGGAGGCTTCAAATGCAAGTTTGGTGAAAATGGATTTGCTAAAATAACAACCCCTAATTTGGCTAACGAAAAACCAAAATCACTATCTTCTCCATAACCTCCATCAAAATTCACATCATTACCTATTAATTTTCTAACATATTCTGTTTTTACACAAGAATTTGCATTACTAAATGTATCTGAAACTCCTGTTTTCCATCTTACGTTATTTAGTGTTTCTAACTTTGAATCAAGATCTTCTAATTGCTGGTATTGATTATCTGCTCTAATATCTAAGCCGTTACTTGCAGATGTTTTATAAGTTTGTAATACTTTTAAATGATTTTCTATAAAATCTGATTTCAGACGAATATCATCATCTCCAAAAATAATATAATCACCAGTACATAATTCTAAGGCTTCATTTCTGGCTCTACAACTTCCTTTCGTTTTTTGCCATTTTAAAATTAATTCAAAAGGATATTTTTTTTCTTGATATGCTTTTTCGTCTCTTTTATCTTCAGGTGTAGCATCAATCACTATTACTTGTAAAGCAGGATAAGTCTGCACGGCTAAATCATCTAATAATTGCAATGTAAAATCCTGGCGCATCATTGTTGGAATTATATAACTAACAGACGGATTTCCTTCTACATTTAATAATTTTCTAGGTTCTATAAATGATTTTACAATATTCCTTTTAAAATTATTCTTCGCGTAAAAAAAAGCGCTCAGTTCTTTTGGTTTCCAAAAGCCTTTTCGCAGCAGCATATAAAAAGCATGATGGCTTTTAAAGTTTTTTATAAAAAAAGCATACCTTTCTTTCTGCGATATATTGACTTCTTTTATGCTATTTTCTGTAAAGAGATCTTTCACATATAATGGTACTGCAGCTGCATTGCACAAAGCATTGTATCCAAAATCTAATGCCTGCATTTGAACATTTTTGTATTCGTAATCAAAACCGCCTAAAACTTCCCAAACTGATTTTCGAACTGCAAAAGCATTTGAGTTTACTCTCCAACTAATACATTGATCAAGATTATCAAAATCATTTATATACCAAAAAAAAGTAGCTGTTTGGTAGACTAATTCAGGAAAAGCATTTTTGTATCCCTGCTCAAATGAACTATGCCAAATATCACCAACTCCATTTGCAAGAAGTTCTAATTTATCAAAATCTGGCTCTCCTGCATAAAGAATAGCTTCTCCCCTTTTAGTTATAAATTCTTTTAATTGCATTCTTAATTTTGTGATTTTATTATTTGACTATAAAATTTAATATTTTGTTTTGCCAGAACTTTTATGTCAAAACATTTTTCTATTTTGACACGGGCAGCTTTTCCAGTTTCAAAACACAATTTTTCATTATTTAAAAAAGTATTTATTCTATTTGCGAATAATTCATAATTTGTTGGATTCACCAAAAAACCATTTACACCATCATCTATCATTTCTTTCGCCCAGCCAATATCTGATGCTACTATGGCTTTTTCCATAGCCATAGCTTCTAGCCATGAAACAGGGAAAGCTTCTGCAAAAGAAGGAAATACGCAAACAGACGCATGTTGAATTTTTTCTTTAATCTCACTATACGCAACACCATTTAGATACTCGACATTTTTAATTGCCTCCTCTGAAAAAAGCTGCTGCATCATCTGCCATGTTGATTGATTTCCTGAAACAATATCTGGTACATCTTTGCCTACTAAAACTAATTTTGCATTTGGATTCTTTTCGATCACTTTATTAAAAATTAAAGGCAACTCTAAAAGTCCTTTTTTGCGAATTATGCTTCCAAAATATAATATAATATTATCTTGGTGCCAATTTTCATTATCAGATTGAAATAAACTATAATTTATAGGATTTGGAATAATTGTAAAATCTTTATTTAATCCAAAAATAGTGTTTGTTACATCAGCAGTAAACTTACTTACAGACAACAATGCATCAGCATTTTTTAAAGCACGTTTTTCATGAAATTTATTAATCCATTTTACAGGACGTTTATCCAAGTGACAGAAATAAGCATCCGAACCATTTAACCTAATTATTATAGGACATTTATCTGATCTAATAAAAGAAGTTATTCCTGTCCAGTCCGGTGCTTCGACTAAATCAATTTCATTTTTTGAATGTAATTCATTTATAATTTTCTCTATCTTTTTTCTAGTTAATAGCCATGATAAACTTTTAAATTTTACATTCTTTATCTGTTGGATAATAATTCCATCATCATCAAAAGTATTATCCTCTTTTTGACCATAAACCAAAACCCGAACTGAAACACCTTTCAATAAAAGACCAACTGATAAATTTTTAATACTGGTCCCTATACCACCAGAGCTTCCTGTTTTAGGGTGTGGATATTCTGGTGTTAAAAAGGCTATTTTCATCATTTTATTTATTAAAAAAGTCTTTCAAAATCCTGACAGTAAAAATTTTAGCTCCAGCATCAGTCATGTGTCCACAAGATGAGAAGTACTTATTGTCTACCACAACATTCTCGTAATTATGAATTTCCGGATACGCTTTTTTTACTTTATCAAAATAATTCATTCCAACAACATTTTCACACATTGGTGTCATGACAGCAATAAAATTTATATTATTGACCTTGCAAATATTTTTAATTTCTTCATAATATTTATTGTGTGGCAAAGGATTTAGATTAACAATATTATTTTTCATATTACCGTTTTTATGTTTTTCCAGAGGAAAATATCCTAAATTGTCTAATGAACTTGTTTTTTTATGTATTGCTGTAAAAAACGCTTCTCTACAGCCTATTTTTGCTCCATATTTAATATATCTGTAAAATGGCAAATAATACAATTCATTAAAATTTTCCTTTACTTTAAAGTGATCTTTTATAACCTCTGAATTATGAATGTAGGGTAAAAAAAGCGCCGAAATACCTTCTGAATCTTTATCGTTTGAGAGGTTCAAATCAGCTTCAAGAATTACATTTTTAATTGCATATTTTCTTTCTATCATTAATTTAAGCATTAAGGAAGCTTCAAATAAATGACCTCCACTCATACCATAATTAAACGTCTTTAATCCTTTGTCCGCAAATATTTGCGACACAAAATGGTTATTAGCCCGAGATGATCCTAAGATTACAACATCAAGATCCTGACCTTTGGAATTAAAAACAATTTCAATTTTTCCTCTATTTCTAGATTGCAAAAAAATTACTGTAAATAATCCGTCTAATAAAACTCCTATTAGAATAATTAGAAGAATAATCTTCGCGGTGTATATTAAAAATTTCTTCATTAAAACTGGAAATATATAAATTCTTTATAATCTGAAAATGTTCCAAAAGCCATAATGGCTACTATAGCTAACGCAGTTTTTAACATACTCCTCTTGCCTGAAATTGGTTCATTTTTTTTGCGATTATTCCATTCTATTAAAACAAAAACAACAAGCATTCCCATCAACTCATAGCTATAACGTTCATTATCCAGATATTGAAAATTAAAATCTTTACTTAAAATCATACGTTTTAAATAAAAAATCGCATCGGTGATTGTCTTGGCTCTAAAGAAAATCCACGCTATACAGGTTAACGAAAAAGTATATAAAATACTTACTATGACTTTTACTGAATCAAAATTAAATTTCAACTGAATAGCCCCCATATTGTTTCTGTTACTGTTGGATAAAAGCAATGGTAAAAAGTAAATGGCATTTATAAATCCCCAAGCCAGATATGTCCAATTTGCTCCATGCCAAAATCCGCTAACAACAAAAATGATAAACGTATTTCTAATTTTCATCCAGATTCCACCTTTACTCCCACCTAATGGAATATATAAGTAATCACGAAACCAAGATGAAAGAGAAATATGCCAACGACGCCAAAACTCTGCAATATCTCTTGAAAAATAGGGATAATTAAAGTTTCGTAATAAATCTAATCCGAACAGTTTTGAAACTCCTAAAGCAATATCTGAATATCCTGAAAAGTCTCCATAAATTTGAAAAGCAAAGTATATTGCCCCTAAAATAAGTGAGAAAGAATTCATCGAAGTATAGTTGTCGAAAATCGCATTCGCATAAGTCGCGCAAGTATCTGCAATGACTACTTTTTTTACTAATCCCCAAATAATCTGACAGATCCCTTCTTTGGCTTTTTCAAAATCAAATTCTCTTTTTACTTTTACCTGCGGCAACAAATGTGTTGCTCTTTCTATAGGGCCGGCAACCAAAAGAGGAAAGTAACTTACAAAAAGTGAATAATCTACAAAGTTATATTCTGCCTTTATTCTTTTCAAATAAATATCAATTACATACGATAATCCGTGGAAGGTGTAAAATGAAATTCCGACAGGAAGAATAACATTTAATAAAATTGGGCTTGCCTGAATGCCAACTGAATTTAATAAATCTGCGAAGGAAGCTGCAAAAAAATTATAGTATTTAAAAACACCTAAAAAACCTAAATTTACCGAAATACTAAGCCAAAACCAAAACTTGCGGCTTGCTTGAGATTTTCCTTTTTCGATTTGAATTCCGGTGTAATAATCTAAAAACGTAGAAAAAACCAGTAAGAACAAAAATCTCCAATCCCAACAAGAATAAAAATAATAGCTGGCTACAATTAACAAAGCATTTTGCGTGCTTTTCGTTTTATTGAATACAAACCAATACAAAAAGAAAACGATTGGTAAAAAAATAGCAAAAGCTAAGGAATTAAAAAACATATTTGAGGTCTAACTTTAAATAGATTAAATTTATGGATTTTAGATTATTAACTTAAAATAGTTGTCAACCATTTGAGATAATGAAAAAGCGTGCAAATTATCATTAATATCTGAATTATTATCCAGAATATATTTTTGATTTAAAATCTTTTCCAAAATTCTTTTTAATTGGTCTGTTTTAGTTGCTTGAAATAAAAATCCATTTTCATTTTCTTTAATTAGTCCTAGCACATTTCCCTCTTTTAAAGTTGTAACAACTGGTAAATTGCATATTAAACTTTCAAGAACAACATAACAAAATGTTTCACCATGAGAAGGATGAACTAAGAAATCGTAATGAGAATAAATTTGATTTAAATTTGAGACACTTCCTTTAAAGTTAAAAAACTTTTGAAGTGAGAATTTTTCAATCATTTCCTCTAGTTCTTCCTTATAATATCCTTTACCATAAATATCAAATGAAAAATCAAGACTATTTCTTTCTTCCATTTCATTTACTGCCAGAATTAAATCCTGAATTCCTTTTTCTTTTCTTAAATGTGAAACTACGATAAATTTATTAGAAGTAGAAAAATTTTGTTTCTTAGTGTATTTTGTAAAATCTAATCCATTTGAGATGATTTCTATTTTGTACCTTAAGTGAAGTCCAAAGTCCTTTATAAGTTCTTTTTTAGTAGATTCTGAAACCGCTACAAAAACATCAATGTATCTTGAAAACAAAATTCCTTTTAATCTCTTATTTATTCTTTTTTTGAATGGGTATCCGTATAAGGGTCTTGGATTATGATCAACTGCGATAACTTTTGCATCTGTAAGTTGCTTGACTTTATAAAAAAAAGGCGTACATAATTCTACAAAATGAGTAATGATATGTGAATATTCAGTTTTAAGTTTGCAAAAAGAGAGAAAATTATTTTCTGTTTGACACTCATAAATAGTTAATTTTGAATACTCTCCATGATTAGATTGGTTAGGAAAAAACCAATCTACTTCAAAACCCTTTTCTTTGCATTTTTTATCAAAATCCCAGAAAAAATAATCCATTCCTCCCACTCTTTCCGGAAGCAATTCATAATTACAGATTACGGCTATCTTACTCATTAGTTTTATTTAGTAAACGTTTATGTAAGTATTTACTAATCTTAGTTTCTATTTCCTGAGTATAAAGAATACTTAGAGTAATCATTACAATTATTATTAAGATTGGCGCTATAAAGCTATTTGGATAAAAAACAGTAACAATATTCCGAATCCAAACAATTCCAATATATTCATGAATAAGGTAAAGAAAATAAGACGAGAAACCGACTTTAGTAATAAATCTGTTTTCTAAAAAATGTAAAGTTTTAGGATAATATATAAAACAAAAGAAAAGAAAAAACATAATAATGCTTGATATAAACTCCGATAAATTAAAGCTGTGGTTAATGATAAAAAAACTCATTACTAGCAAAAATATGTATAGTTTGTATTCTTTATTTTTATAGAGCATATAAAACAATGCTCCAGACAGAAAAAAGACCAGATGTTTTATAAGGTTGAATAGATTAAATAATTTAGTAAAATAATCAAATTGATCAAAGCCAGAAAAAAGTAATGCATAATATAAAAATATAGCCCCAAAAGAAGCTATGATAAAATTTCTTTTAAAATTTTGTTTACTTGAAAAGTAAATAATACTGGCAAAAGTATAAAACTGGATTTCCGGCCATAGACTCCAGTAATCATAGTTGATATAGCTAAAGTGATTTGGAATCCCTGAAATTAAATTATAAAGATTAGGAGGTAAAAATGTGATACTAATCATTAAGTTTCTAAAATGGTTGTCAGGAAATGTATTATAATGATCAAATATTAGTAAAAAACAATATGTTAATACAGAAGCAACCAATATAGAAGGGAATAGGCGAATGAACCTCTTTTTCCAAAAAGATATAAAATCCTGTGTTCCTTCTAATGAATAACAAATTACAAATCCGCTTATTATGAAGAAAAAAGGAACTCCTTTAAAGCCATAATGAAAATAGTTTCCACCAAAATAAGGGTACACAGAGTCATTCCACCGATAAAAATAATGATATAAAATCACTGACATTATTGCTAATGTTCTAAAACCATCCAAAATAGTTATTCTATTATTAGAACTTAAAACCTTTGAATTACAATGAATGATTGTTTTTTGATTATTTATACCCATTTATAAAGAGTTTCGGCTATTCTTTTACCTGTATTATCTAATGTTTTACTTACTTGTAGTTCCAATAATTTCTTCCTGTATTCTGAATCCAATTCTGATTTTTTTAAATACAAGTTTATTCCATCTATCAAATCTTCCTGATTTTTCACAATTTTAGTTGCTTTGCTTTTTACCACATTTTCTATGTGTGCATATTTTAAAAAACGTTGATCATCATACAATCCGTTTTTAGAATTTCCAAAAACGGTATTGATTACCGGTTTATCAAACTTAATAAAATCCAGGCTCATTGTAGATAACATATTAATATTAAGATCTGAATACTGTAATAAGCTTCTCAAATCTTTTACATCCTCTACAGAAGGAATTCTTTGAGACCACGATTCCTGATGATTTTCTCTGGATAAATTCCATTTTGGATAATTCCACTTTATAAAAGGAAATTTTTGTACAAATTTCGAAAAACGGATAGGATCTTCCGCCGGAGAAGTTCTAATAATAAAATTTACTTCTTTTATTTTTCCTTGTTGTATCGCATTTGCAATACTTTCAATATACAATTCGTCATTTTTACTAGTAGCTATATCACCACAACTAAAACAAATCG
>Ga0247817_10001155_pt1 | contig 14102 bp, 10 predicted proteins | sample UWRJL212509R1_FD_178010 | JGI IMG/M metagenome (GOLD analysis project Ga0247817, IMG submission 178010) | Plant litter microbial communities from Arlington Agricultural Research Station in Wisconsin, United States - UWRJ-L212-509R-1 | ecosystem: Environmental > Terrestrial > Plant litter >... | reverse complement strand
AAAAATGCAGCAGCCGTAAAATTTGATTTTATTTCGTTTGATGATGTTCTTAAAAAAGGACTAAACGTAATGGATACCACTGCTTTTACGCTGAGCCAGGAAAACAAATTACCAATCGTAGTTTTTGATATGAACAAAATTGGAAATTTATTGAAAATCTGTGATGGTGAAAACATCGGAACTGTAGTAAATATCTAGATTAGTTCGATTACCTAGATTATTAGATTGTTAGAATTTTAGATCCTTAGAATTTTCTAAATTTGACAATGTTTTAAAGTAATCCTAAAAAAATAAAAATATATTAGTTAGTAAATTTAGATGCCGGGCTTTTATAAAAATCTTAAAATCCAATCATCCAAAAATCTAAAAATCTAAAAAAAATGACTGAAGAAATAGAATTTATATTAGATAGCACTGAAGAATCTATGAATGGTTCGATTGCACATTTAGAGAAAGAATTTCTTAACATTCGTGCAGGAAAAGCTTCTCCAGCAATGTTGGGTAGTGTTTTCGTAGATTACTACGGATCTGCAACGCCACTTTCGCAAGTGTCAAAAATTAGTGTTCCTGATGCAAGAACAATTACATTGCAGCCTTTTGAAAAAAACATGCTGCAAACGATCGAGAAAGCGATCATGATTGCAAACATTGGATTTAACCCAATGAATAACGGAGACGTAATTATCATTAGCGTTCCTCCTTTAACAGAAGAGCGTCGTAGAGATTTGGCTAAACAAGCAAAATCTGAAGCTGAAGATGCTAAAATTGGTGTTCGTAACGTTCGTAAAGATGCTAATACTGATATCAAAAAATTAGAAAAAGACGGTACTTCTGAAGATATTTGTAAATCGGCAGAAGAGCAAGTTCAAAACCTAACAAATGCGTACATCAAAAAAATTGATGAGCTTTTAGCAGCAAAAGAAGCTGAAATAATGAAAGTGTAGCGCTATTCTGTACAAAATAAAAATCCGTTTAGTTAAATTTTACTAGACGGATTTTTTTATCCTTACTTTTGCATACCAAAATTAAATTGTTTCCTTTTTGAAACCATAATCCTGAGTATGAAGCTATTTTGTTTATTAACATTATTTTTTACCCTTACTATACAAGCACAGTTTCAGATCAACGGAATTGTAAATGACGCCAACAATAAACCACTTCCTTTTGCAACAATTTCAACTTCTAATCAACAACATACTATAACTGATGTTGACGGAAAATTTATTCTTGATATAGCACCTGGCGTAACCACTTTTTCTATTTCTTATATTGGTTTCGAAACTACGACTGTAAATTTGACTTCAAATAAAAAATATTATGCGGTTGCTCTTTTCCAAAAAACAGACAATCTACAAGAAGTTGTTATTGCTAATGAAAGTCCTGCTTCGATAATTATACGAAAAGTAATTGCCAATAAGAGCAAAAATAATCCGCAAACAAAGCTTAAAAGTTTTGAATACAAAACCTATAACAAATTAATTGTTACTGCAAGTCCGGATTCTATAGATGGCAGAATCGATACTTCTGCAGTTTACAAGGATTTGAAAAAGAAACGTACCAATATTGATTCATCCGATTATAAGTTCAAAGAAATAATTAACAAACAGCATTTATTTCAGACCGAAAAAATATCGCAATATCAATTCAATAACAGAAAGCTTAAAGAAACGATTCTGGGCACTAAAATGGCTGGTTTTAAATCGCCTGTGTACGAAATAATTGCATTCAATTTACAGTCTATTTCTATCTACGATTCAAAATATGAATTACTGGAAACCAAATACGAGAGTCCTATTTCTAATAGCGCATTAAAAGATTACAATTACAAGATATTAGATACAGTTGCTATAAAAGGCCGCAGTACCTATATGATTTATTTCAAGAAAAAAAAATCAACTGGATTAGAAGGCGTTTTATACATCGATACTGAAAGCTTTGCAGTAGCCAAAGCGGTTATGCGAATTAAAGGTGTTTTGGATATTAGTGGAATTCATGAATTTGAATATGTTCCTGAGGAAAAAGTGTGGTTTCAAAGCAATACGACATTTAAAATTGTAAAAGGTAAAAACGACGAAGATATCAAAATTTTGGGTGGTACAATTCAGTTTGACGCAGATACTGAAGAATACAATGAGTCCAGAAAAAAAGCAGCTTCTGACTTTACCTATTTACTTTCAGCAAGTAACAACTACGATATTCATTACAACACCAATCCGGATATTAAAAACCCGGCGCTTTATATTGAGATTAAAGAGGATGCTCATAAAAAACCGGAAGCTTTCTGGAATGACAACCGAACTGAAACCCTCGATTTAAAAGGACAAAAAACGTATCAGCTGCTCGATAGTATTTCGATTAAGAAAAGGATCGAAAAACGACTTGGTTTTGGGCGAAAAATCATAAATGGTTATATCCCGATAGGACCTGTTGATCTCGATCTAAAAAAAGTAATTAGTTTCAATAATTACGAAGGTTTTAGATTAGGACTTGGCGGCATTACAAACGATCGCTTTTCGAAAAACTTCAGACTCGAATCCTATACTGCATACGGTACAAAAGACGGGATTTTAAAATATAGTGTAGGAACAGGTTTTTTACTTGATAAAAACACAAATACATGGATTAACGGATCCTTTACAGATGATGTACGGGAAATCGCGAGTACTGTTTTTGCTGTTGACAAACGTGTTTTCAAAATCTATGATCCACGTCCGATTAACATTAGTACTTTTTATGAGTATATTAGCTGGAAGACCAATGTTCAGACTAAAATTATACCTAAAACGGAAGCTGTATTAGAATTATCAAGAAATTACATTGAACCAAAATTCGATTATCTGTACTATCTAAACGGAAGATTATATTCTAATTATGTTATGACTACCGCAATGTTGTCTATTGTCTGGGCGCCTTTTAGCGATTTCATGCAAACCCCAACAGGAAGAAATGAAACCGATAAACGATTTCCAAGATTTACATTACAATACACGCAATCATTACCAGACGTTCTACAAAACGACTTTACCTTTAGCAAGATAGATTTTAAAACTGAGTATGAGAAAAAATATTTAAACGGTCAAAAAACAACTGTTCTTTTACAAGGTGGTTATGCATTGGGCGATATTCCGCTAACGCATTTGTATAACACCGCACCAAACAACCTTACTAAAGAAACTTTGATTCAGCGTGTTACTTTTTCCGGCCGAAACAGTTTTGAGACGATGTATTTTAACGAGTTCTTCTCTAGTGAATATGTTATGTTTCAGATTAAACATGGTTTTGAGCGTGTTAAACTATTCCGAAAGGTTCGTCCGTCTTTGGTTTTAGTTTCTCGTATGGCTTGGGGTGACATGAAAAATCCGGAACAGCATGTGGGACCAATTTACAAAACGCTTACCCAAGGTTATTTCGAATCAGGTATTGAGCTGAACAAAATTTACAAAGGTTTTGGTTTAAGCGGATTCTATCGTTATGGTCCTAATCAATTACTACGTCTTGAAGACAATATTGCGGTTAAAATTTCGTATGTACTGGATTTAGGGATTTAAAAGATTGTAGATTTTAGATTTTAGATTATTACTTTGTCTTTAGACTTTGATTGTAGATTGTAGATTGTAGATTATCTCCTTTGGCTTTAGACTTCCAATTGTTGGAAAACAGGATATATAACTCGCAACTCAATTCATAATTCATAATTCATAATTCATAATTAAAAAAAAGAATCCCAAGTTTCGAAAAGCTGAAACTTGGGATTGTTTTTTTTACGGTTTCAAAATCAATACTGAAGGTGTATTATTTAACCATGTGCTTTGGGACTCAATTAATTTTTTCCAGCTGTCTAAACTTATAATCATTAAGTTTTGACTTTCCAAAAATTCTTTCTTAATTGTTCTGTCATTCATTATCATAATATGATTTGGTGCAATTTGCTCTATCGATCGTATGGTTTCCTGAATGTCGCGTGTGTTTTTTACTTCGCCACTTGCATCCAAAACCGTAATTTGAGAACCATTATTATTGATTAGCTTTTTAGCATATTCAATTAAAAAAGCATCTTCTTTACCAAATACCGGCATAAAAACCTGGTTTACTTCGTCTAAATCCTTATCAATAAAAATTCCGACCGGAGTTTTTGATTTGGCAAGAATATGACGTGTTCGTTCATCAAACGGAGAATTTTCGAATAAACCTTCCTTTCCTGTAAACTTGTCGATTAAACGATCCGGATTTACGATACGTGTTGTAAAACCAAGAATTTTTCCCAGCAAGGTTCCATCAAAAATAGATTGTCCCAGACCTACCAATAACAAATCGTATTCTCCTTGATTGGTAACATCGATAATGTCTGTATCGATATCATTTGTTACTTTAAAAATACTAACCATATTCTGGTTGAGCTTCTCTGATTCCTCTATTACCGGTACCAGCATTTTTCGTTCATAATCTTTTACATCAAAAGAATGAATTTCGGTACTCAATGATAAGTGCATCGCTGTAACGATAGAATTATCTCCTTGTTTTTTAACCAAACTATTGGCAATCTTTAATAATTTCTTTCCTTTTTCTGGTGTTGCAAACGAAAGCAAAATCTTGTATTTGCTTTTATTTCCAATTTCCTGAGGGACAACAGTCATTTTATCTTTAAAAATATAACCAATAAAATCTAAAGCGGGACCTGTCATAAATGTCGTGACCAATGCCATAATAACCATCATGGTAAAAATCTCAGTAGAAAGAACACCTAAATCATATCCAATATTTAATACCACGAGTTCCATTAAGCCACGTGTATTCATTAATGCTCCAATAGCCAAACTATCTTTCCAGTTCTGACCCACGAATTTCGCTGCCAAAGCACTACCAAAGAATTTCCCCACTACAGCAACTACAATGATAACTCCGGTAACTTTCCATAAATAAGGATCGTTCAACAATCCGATTTGTGTACGTAACCCAGTAAATACAAAGAATAATGGTAATAAAACGATTATCGAAACGTCTTCTACTTTTTCAATAAAAATATTTCTGAATTTGTTGTTTTCTGGCATAATCGCTCCAGCTAAGAAAGCACCAAATAAGGCATGAATCCCAATTAATTCAGATGCATAAGCTGAAAATAACAATGTTATAAAGAAAATAGCAACAACCGGTTTGTTAAGACTTTCACGTGTTGAATTTAAATCTCCGACACGTTTAAGGAACGGACGAACTATCTTTAACATCACTATTACATAAATAATAGCCAAACCAATAACATATAATGAACTTAAAAGTGAACCTGCTTTTACAATTGCAATTACAACGGCCAAAATACACCAAGCTGTAATATCATCGGCAGCAGCACAAGTAATGGCGATAGTACCGAGTTTTGTTTTTTGCATACCGCGTTCCTGCACAATTCTGGCCAAAACCGGAAATGCCGTAATACTCATCGCAATACCCATAAACAAACCAAACGAAGAAAACTCTACACCTTGCGGAGCAAAAGTTCCATAGATAAAATAAGCTAAAGTCAATCCTAAAGCAAATGGAATTACAATACTTGCGTGACTAATAACCACAGATTCATGCGCCTTATTTTTAAGCACTTTTAAATCCAGTTCCATACCAATAACAAACATGAAAAGTATTAAACCTATCTGGCTTAAGAATTGTAAATTCCCTAAAGATTCTTTTGGAAACAAGGCACCTGAAAATTCCGGAAAGTACATTCCTACTAATGATGGCCCTAAAACAATACCAGCAATCATTTCTCCGATTACAGAGGGTTGCCCTATTTTTCTAAAAACCCATCCAAACAAACGGGCAACTAAAATAATCGTTACGATTTGAGCCAGCAAAATAGCTAGTGGATGTTTCAGGTTGTCAACCATAGAATGAAGAAAATCATTCCAATGATTGCTTTCTATTTTTTTCTGGATAATACCACGCCCAACTTCTAATGCGGCACCTTTAGAAATTATCCAATATATAAGCGCTCCAAAACCTCCAATAATTGTTACGTAAAACAAAGAGTTTTTAATATTATTCATAACTCATTTTTTAATTTATTGCGCAAATATCTAAACTGAAAGCGAAGTGAAAAAGCATTTTCCAGGCTAATTTATAATGTATGTAACAAGTCCGAAAAACTTTGTAATAAGTTCCCTAAATGAAAGGAACAAGTATATTTTGACAACAGAACTAAAGTTTAAAATTGGTTAAATGTTAAACCTGAAAAGAAAAATGCAGTTTAAATTTTAACTTTTTTCAAAAAATCAGCACGATAGGTTTCACTGAGAATTAGTGTGCTGTTCTTATCATTTTTATCTAATTGATGTAACACGATTTCGGTATGATTAAAAAACTTAATGGCTTTTACGGCTACAATTTCTTTTTTATTGATGCGACAAAATTCTGAATCCGGCAATTCATTCAAAAGTGTATCGAATTTCACGTTTTTTAAATTCAGAAAACTGCCGTCTGTAAGTAAAACGGTTTTGTCACGGCTATCGCTAACCGCTGTTTTGATGTATACAATTTCATTAAAATACAACAAGGTTTTTCCTTTGTCTGTATTTAACTGAATGAATTGTTTTCCTTTTGGAGGTTTAGTAAAACGTTCAAAAGCTTTTGAAACGGCTTTTTGCAGACGATCTAACTTTACTGGTTTTGTAATGTAGTCTACTGCATCGATATTAAAAGCATCTGCGGCGTATTCTTTGTAGGCTGTACAAAAAATCACTAATTTATTCTGTAACATTCCCGCAAGATGCAATCCGTCCATACCCGGCATTTCGATATCTGAAATAAGCAGATCAAAATCGAGATTCGGAATTTCTGTTAATAGTTTTTCAGGATTGTTAAATGTTTTTACAATTTCCAGTTCCGGAATTTGTTCGCAGAGCATTTTCAGGTAGGTTAATCCCGGAAGCTCATCGTCCAGTAGCAAGCATTTCAGTTTTGTATTCAAGGAGATCTATTTTAAGATGAGCAATGTAAATATCGTTTTCTACAAACTTATCGAGTTTGAAATTATTTTTATAGATAATACGTAATCGGTGTTCTAATGTATTGTTACCTAATCCGCTACGTTCTTTTTTTAATACTTTTTTATCTGACATTTTATTCGAAACGGTCATAAAAAAAGCATTATCTCTAAATTCAAACACGATAGAAATAAACGCGTCTGGACTTTGAAGATCGGCATGTTTGAACGCATTTTCTATTAAATCAATCGAAATTAGCGGCGCCAATAAAGGCTGCTCGTACAATTTATCTTCTTTGTTGATATTCGTTTTTATCTTCAACTCAAAAAGCGGACTGATTTTTATTTTATTGATCTCGATTAAATTCAAGGCAAAGTCAATCTCTTCTTTTGCGGTAACAAATTTCTTTTTGCTTTCGTACAGAATATAATCTAAAACGTTTGCCAATTTGTCTAATGCAAAATAGGTTTGGTAAGCGTGAGACTGAATTGAATTTAGAATATTTTTAAAAAGATGCGGATTCAATTTTGATTCTAACGTTTCCAGCTGTAAATCATTCACCTTCATTTCGAGTGCATAAAAACTCTTTTCTGCATCGTCTTTTGATTTTTTGAATTGCAGCAATTGATAGATCAAAAAACAAATGATAATGACCAGCAAAAGAAGTATCGCCAGAAAAATAAAAGTAATAGTGTTGTTCTCCTGCATGTTTGGTAAAGGTTTAATAAAGAATTAATGACTTCCGTGCACTCTGAATATTTTTTAGTGACTGGAAACAAACTTCAACCCTACGATAGAAGCAATTAATGTTATCAAAAAAAATATTCTCCAAAAGGTTGCCGGCTCTTTAAAAACAAGGATTCCAACTAATACAGATCCAACGGCTCCAACTCCTGTCCAGACTGCATACGCGGTACCAATTGGTAAAACCTGAGTTGCTTTGTATAATAAAAACATGCTTATTGACAGACAAACAAAAAAACCGACCATCCAATACGTCGATACTGTTCCTGTTGTTTCTTTGGCTTTGCCTAAACAAGATGCAAATCCAACTTCAAAAAGACCTGCTATTACTAATAGAATCCAATTCATTTTTTTGTTATTTTTTAAATTCAACTACAAATATGAGAAAAGCTAACATAGAAATTGATCTAAAAAATAAAATTTTACCGAAACAGAGGTGTTAATTTATGTTTAACAAATGGTAAAAACCTAAACTATTAATTATTAGTTTCTAGCACTTTTCATTACCTTTGCATCCATTTTAAAGATTATGAAAAATACCGTACACGTTGGATTTTGGGAAAAGTTAGCCCGAATCATACTTAAAAATAGAATTACAATTCTGATTCTTGTATCTGCCATTACTGTTTTCCTTGCTCTTCAATGGAAAAATCTTTCTATGACGTATACAGAAGCTAATTTGCTTCCTAAAGATCATAGCGCTAATAAAGATTATCAAAAGTTTCTGGATAAGTTTGGTGAAGAAGGAAATCTTGTTGTAATTGGGTTCAAAGATCCTAAGTTTTTTACACCAAAAAACTATGCTGCGTGGAATGAATTAATGACTGGACTAAAAAAATCCAAAGAAGTTGATTTAGTTGTTTCTTTAAACGATTTAAAAAAATTAGAAAAAGATACCGTAAACGAAAAATTTGTTCTTACTCCGTTTATAGACCAAAGCAAAGCAATAGATCCTACTTATTTAAAAGGAATTCAATACGAATTGTTTCATAATTTACCTTTTTATGAAGGTTTACTTTTTAATAAAGAAAGCGGTAGTATCCGTTCAGCAGTTTACATCAACAAAGCGATTGTAAATACGGCTGAGAGAAAAACATTTATCCTAAATAACTTGGTTCCGAAAATTGCTAAGTTTGAAAAAACAACGGGGATTGATTTACGTGTTTCGGGAATGCCTTACATCCGTACGATCAATGCAGATAATATGAAAGGTGAAATTGCACTTTTTATTGGTGCAGCTTTATTAACGGTTTCGTTGATTTTCTTTTTCTTTTTCCGTTCGTTCAGAGCAACATTTATATCGATTTGTATTTTAATTGTTGGAGTAACCTGGTCGTTTGGAACGCTTGGATTGATTGGTTATAAAATTACGATTTTAACGGCTATTATTCCTCCGCTAATTATTGTAATTGGTATTACAAATTGTATTTTCCTGATCAATAAATACCAGCAGGAAATTAGATTACACAACAATCAGGCAAAAGCTTTACAGCGTGTTATTTCAAAAATCGGACATGCTACTTTAATGACCAATCTTACTGCTGCAATTGGTTTTGCAACCCTTATGATTACAGGTAATGAATTACTTTTTGAATTTGGATTGGTAACTTCAATAAATGTCCTTTCAGTTTACATGCTGACACTTTTTATTGTACCAATTGTATACAGTTTTCTGCCTTTACCAAAAGAAAAACACTTGTACCATTTAACCAGAACTTATATTTCGACTTTATTAAACGGAGTTGAAAATCTGGTTAAAAACAAAAGAAAAATAGTTTACATCATTTATGCAGTACTTCTTCTGGTAAGTATAAACGGGGTACGACAAATGAAAGTTTCAGGAAGTTTAATTGGTGAAATGCCAAAAAGTGCTTCATTCTTTAAAGATATTTTATTCTACGAGAAAGAATTTAACGGTGTAATGCCGCTTGAAATCATGATCGATACCAAGAAGAAAAAAGGGGTTATGAAGGCGTCAACCATTCGCAAAATGGATGAGCTGCAAACTACTATTTCTGAAATACCGGAACTGGCAAAACCTGTTTCTGTTGTAAACCTGGTTAAATATTCTAAACAGGCTTTCTATAACGGAAATCCGGAGTATTATCAATTACCGACTTCGCAGGAGCAAACTTTTATTTTGAGTTATGCTAAAAATGCGACTAAGAACAGTAAAGAAAATCTAATGAAAGCTTACGTTGATTCGACTGGTCAATATGCCAGAATCACGACTTTTATGAAAGATATCGGAACTGATGAAATGGCGAAAGTCGAAAATAAACTGAAGTTAAAAATTAAGGAAATTTTCCCAAAAGACCGTTACGAAGTTACGATTACCGGAAAAGCTTTGGTGTTTCAAAAAGGAACTTCATACTTGGCGCATAACTTAATTGAATCTTTATTTTTTGCTATTCTGACGATTGCGATTCTTATTTTGTATTTGTTTAGATCATTCAAAATGGTTTTAGCATCCTTAATTACGAATATTTTACCGCTTTGTATTACATCCGGATTAATGGGTTATTTTGGAATTCCGCTTAAGCCTTCTACTATTTTGGTATTCAGTATTGCTTTTGGAATTTCTGTAGATAATGCGATTCAGTTTATGGCAAAATACAAACATGATCTGCTTCAAAGCCGTGGAAAAATCAAAAAGTCAGTTTTCAGTGCTTTAAGAGAAACTGGAGTAAGTACTTTTTATACTTCTATTGTTTTAATCTTAGGTTTTGCAACCTTTACATTATCAAGTTTCAGTGGTACGATCGCATTAGGAGGATTAATTTCTTGTACTTTGGTATTCGCCATGTTTGCTAACTTAGTGGTATTACCTTCGCTGGTATTGACTTTTGAGAAGAAGAAAACGAAGAAACAAGAAGCGGAGTTAGAGGAATAAAAGTTGCCAAAACTTTCCATCCAAATTCCATTTTAATTTATGAAAAAAACGATACTAATACTTTTTGTACTGAATTTTAATATAATGTTTTCTCAAAATTATTTTGAGGGAAAAAACCTGTACTGCAAGTCGGAAAACCTTGAAGCATTACAACTCTTCAATGATGGTGTAAAGTTTCTTTATTTAAATACCTCTTTAAATAAAAAATATCTCACTATAACTGCAAATGTTTTTTTCGAAGCCTATAAAAAAGACACTACTTTTTGTGATGCGCTATTTTTCACTGGTTACACTTTAAGATTATTAGATGATAAAGATGCACTTAAATTCTATATGTTAGCAGACAAAAGTTATGACAAATCTATAGAATTTAAAACAAATTTAGCTGCAGAATGCTTAAAGTATGGAAATGAAAAAGCAATTGAAGTTGCAAGAAAAAAATACGAAGAAATAGTTAAATTATATCCTGATAGCCCCGAAGGATATTATGGAATTGCAGTGACATCTCCAATTTTGGGAGACTATGATAATGGATTAGAAAATATAAATCTTGCCATAGATAAATACAAACTTATTAATCTCAAGCTAAAAAGCGACGTGTTCTATATAAAAGGAATATTGCTTTCATTAAATAAAAATTATGATGAAGCGTTAGTACATTTAGATAATATTTATTCCTCGTATAAAAAGGACTTTAATTTTAAAATTCATTATTCATTATCTCTTTTAAAAGTATCTGAAACCAAAAAAGATGATAAAATGAAAAAGAAAGCATTTAATTTTTATGAAAAAATTAAAGAAAAAGATTTAATTCCACAAGAAGTAAAAGATCAATTTGCACCTAAATGATAGTTAAAAAAAACGTTTCTATTTATGTCATTTAATTTATTACTTTTATCCCATTCTAAATATTTCCCTCTATTAATAAATAGCTTTCCCCTAGCCCCGATAGCAGCGGCATCCTTTTTGTTTTTTCTTTAAAAACAAAAAGATATAGCGGATAGCGGGAAATAGCTCCTTATTAATATATTCCGCCGAAACATAAGTTTTTATTTTGAAAAAAGGTAAATATCCCTACATTTGGCTTTCAAAATAAACAAAAATAAACATGGGAATATTTGATAAGTTACGTAATGAGTTTATCGACATCATTGAATTTCTAGATAATAGCAGTAATACTATAGTTTATAGATTTGAAAGGTATCAGAATGAAATTAAAAATGATGCAAAATTAATTGTTCGAGAAGGACAACAAGCTGTTTTTGTAAGTGAAGGACAAATTGCAGATGTTTTTACTCCGGGAACTTACACGCTAAACACACAAAACCTACCGATTTTAACTACGCTTAAAGGATGGAAATACGGTTTTAATAGTCCCTTTAAAGCGGAAGTTTATTTTATTAGCACCAAAACTTTTACAGATCAGAAATGGGGAACTAAAAGTCCGATCATACTAAACGATGACCGTTTTGGTATGCTCGAAATCAGAGCTTTTGGAACTTATACTTTTAAAGTTGGTGATGCCGCAATATTCCTTAGAGAAATTGTAGGTACTGACGGAAATTTTACCACCGAAAAAATATCGGAACAATTAAAAAGTAATATTGTTACCCGTTTTACTGACGCAATTGGTGAAGCGAATTTGCCGATTGAAAATTATGCTGCAAATCTAAATGAACTTTCGAAGGTTATTTTCGATTTCATGAAGGATGATTTCGGTGCTTACGGATTAGATGTTAGCAAGTTTCTTATTGAAAACGTTTCAATGCCGGATGAAATCAAAAAGGAAATTTTTGAATTAAGCCGTCTTAATAAAATCGATTTAAACAAATTTGCACAGTACAAGGCTGCAAAATCTATTGAAATTGCTGCTAATAATCCGTCGGGAGCTGCCGGAGCAGGTGTTGGTTTTGGAGCTGGTATGGCAATGGCGAACCAAATGGCGCAGTCATTAAACACAACTCAGAATCAGCAATCGCCACCCCCATTGTCAAATGGTGTTTCCTTTTTTGTGGCTATAAACAATCAACAAGCAGGACCTTTTAACGACGCGCAACTTGCTGATCTGGTAAAAAACGGACAACTTGCTGCTGAAACATTAGTATGGAATCAAGGCATGAGCGATTGGCAAAAAGCTGGTTCTGTTGAACATTTCCAAAAATTACTAACGCAATCTCCTCCTCCGCTTCCGGGAATTTAAAATAAATGGAAAATCCAGATACTACCGTTGCAGAATTCAAAGGTTTTTTGTGTACAAATTGTGGTGCCGGGCTAAAATACAAGCCCGGTACTAAAACAATGGCTTGCGATTATTGTTCTTCTACGAATGAAATTCACGAAGAAGAAACGTTTATTGAAGAACTTGATTTTAATGCCTACATTGAAAATTTTGAAGCTCTCAATTTACAAACAGAGAAAATCATTTCGTGCAAAAGCTGCGGAGCGAGTTCTTCTGTGGATGAGAATTTAAAATCTTTACATTGTTCGTACTGCACCAATCCTCTGGTTGAAGATGACATTTCGGAGCAGCGTCTTATTAAACCGGGATATTTACTGCCCTTTAATATCGACGAAAAGAAAACAATTGTTATTCTGGAAAAATGGAAAAATAGTCTTTGGCTGACACCAAGCGATTTTAAAAAATTTGCGCCTACTCCTATAGATTTAAGAGGAATTTATGTCCCTTATTGGACATTTGACGCTAAATCAGTTTCTGCTTATACAGGTGCAAGCGGTGACGATTATACCGTAACAGAGGGAAGTGGTGACGATGAAAGAGAGGTAACCAAAACGTCCTGGACAAATACATTTGGCACCGTTCGTGTTGATTTTGATGACATTATTACGCCTGCGTCCGGAAACATAAGCCCGGAAGGATTAGCAGAACTCGAACCTTGGGATTTCAGAGAACTTGTTAAAGTAAACGATCAATATCTTTCTGGTTTTATAACGGAAAAATATACCATTCCGCTACAGCAAGGCTTTACAGATGCAAAAATAAGAATGGAAAACCGTATCAGCAAAGCAATTAGAGAAGAAATAAGTGGAGATCGCCAAAGGATATATACCTGTAATACACAATACGACGACATTCAATTTAAGCATATTATGGTACCCGTGTATGTAAGCTCCTATCGCTACAAAGAGAAAATTTATCATTTTTACATCAACGGCAGAAATGGAAAAATCTACGGCGAAAGTCCTACCAGTTTAGTATTTCAAATCGTTTGTGTTATTGTAGCCATCCTAATTATAATTGCTATAATTGTATTATAAACATTTTAACTTGCTTAAAAAAATATAGAAACTAGCTCAAAAAACATAGCATCTTAGTAACTTACAATCTAAGAACCGCTAAAAAAAACTTAAACGGTACAATTTCAAACAAATCAATTATATTTGCATTTCAATTGAAATACTATTATTAAATATCAATTTTACACAGAAAAATGAAACACACAAAGGTTAAAGACTTATTAAACAGTACGACGACGCTA
>Ga0247817_10001153_pt1 | contig 14106 bp, 17 predicted proteins | sample UWRJL212509R1_FD_178010 | JGI IMG/M metagenome (GOLD analysis project Ga0247817, IMG submission 178010) | Plant litter microbial communities from Arlington Agricultural Research Station in Wisconsin, United States - UWRJ-L212-509R-1 | ecosystem: Environmental > Terrestrial > Plant litter >... | reverse complement strand
GTATACATATTGGCACTAACCTGGGTGTAAAATGCCGCTTCTAATTGCTCTAAGGCATAAGCGTAGTTTAAAATTGCAAAATCGCCCTGCGCGCCCAGATCTATGCCGTTGCCGGTTCCGCCGCCAACAATACCTTCGCCTTGGTCTTTTTTACAAGAGGCAGCGGCCAAAATACCAACCCCGGCAAGCCCTACGCCTGCGTAACGCAAAAAAGATCGTCTGCCAAGATTGGCACCTTCTTTTTCAAGTAGTGTTTCTGTTTTCATAGTGATGTTAATAAATTATTAATTATTGTAGGTGTGTTTAATTTACTTACGCAATTATCATACTATGGATTTTTGTAGATTAGTATTTAGCACTTCATAATGGAGTAAAAATTATAGTTTAAGTATAAATTTACTCCCAAAAGGTGTAAATTAATTTTCATTATAAGAAAATAACGCGCTTATTGTAAAGTTTGAACTAGACAGAAAGATTAGTAATTTAGGACAATGGAGCAGCCGGAACTTTACATTGAAGCATTAATATTCGCATCAGAACAAAGCATACGTATTGAGGAGATAATTTACTGCCTGCAAACAGTTTTTGAGCATGATTATACTGTTGAAGGTGTAAAGCAGCACATTGCCAACATCAGCTTAAAATATCAGCAAAATAATACCGCTATTGAGCTGGTGAATATTAACAACGGCTACCAGTTTTTAACCAAGAAACCGTTTCACCCAATAGTTAATTTGCTGCAGCAGCAACGGGCCAAAAAGAAATTGAGCCAGGCGGCTTTAGAGACGCTGGCGGTGGTAGCTTATAAGCAACCGGTAACCAAAACAGAGATTGAACAGATACGCGGCGTTAACTGCGATTACTCTATACAAAAGCTGTTAGAAAAAGAATTGATAAGCATTTCGGGCAAATCAGACACGGTGGGTAAGCCGTTGTTGTACAGCACGAGCGGACAGTTTATGGATTATTTTGGCATTAACAGCATTGATGAACTACCTCATTTAAAGGAACTTGCAGAAAATTCTTCAACCATTGGCAATCAGATTGATTAATTTTTATTAGATTTTCTTTAAAAACGATTTTTAATTATTTTTACTAATAAATAACATTGCGTTATTACTAATTCTAAACTATAATAAAACTAATTCAACGCACATGGGAGCGCCAAAAAAAAATGCCAACAAAAACATTCCTAAAAGCACAGAGGAAGATGATGACGATGATGATGCTTTAGAAACCGGCACAAAAGGAAAAGTAGTAGAAGATGAAGACGACTTTGACGGGCCGTTAGACGACCTTGCGTTTGAAGACTTCGGCGACGAGGATGATGACGATTACTAAGTAAAAAAACATACAAAATTATTAAAAGCATTCGTGGCTTTAATGCCATCGGATGCTTTTTTATATACAGGGCTTTTTAAAAACCGGATGACGATTTTAGAGGTAACAGATAGCAAAACCAACAAAGCATTTTTAGATGTAGCGCGCGCCATCTACAAAGACGACGAAAATTGGGTTTGCCCGCTTGATATGGATGTAGAGGCAGTGTTTGATCCGCAAAAAAACAACTTTCACCAATTTGGCAAGTGCATACGCTGGATATTGAAAGATGATGCAGGTAAACTAATAGGGCGCATAGCAGCATTTATTAACGATAAAAAAGCGTACAACTATGAGCAGCCTACCGGCGGCATGGGCTTTTTTGAATGTATAAACAGCCAGGAGGCTGCTAATTTATTATTTGATACCGCTAAAAACTGGTTGCAGCAAAACGGCATGCAAGCCATGGACGGCCCTATTAACTTTGGCGAAAATGATACCTTTTGGGGTTTGCTGGTTGAAGGCTTTGCCCCACCATCATACGGCATGAATTACCACCTGCCCTATTATCGTAACCTGTTTGAAACTTATGGCTTTACAACACTTTATGAGCAGATAACTAATCAATTGTCGCCGCGGATACCGTTCCCGGCGCGGTTTGAGAAAATTGCCCGCTGGGTAAGGCAAAAACCGGGTTATGAGTTTAAACACTTCCGCGTAAAAGAGATTGAAAAATTTGCTGCTGATTTTGTGGAGATCTATAATGATGCCTGGGCAGATTTCGAGAACTTTGTACCCATAAATCACCACACTTTATTAGAGAGCTTTAATAAAATGAAACCCATTTTAGATGAAAAGCTAATATGGTTTGCCTATGTAAACGGCGAACCCGCCGCGTTTAACATTGTACTACCCGATGCTAACGGAATGTTAAAACCGCTTAAAGGCAAGCTTAACCTTATAGGTAAACTGATATTTGCTTACCGCAGATGGAAAGGCGTTAAACGTATGCGGGGCATAGTAATGGGTACCAAAAAGAAGTTTCAAAATCACGGCCTTGAGTCTGCGCTGTTTATCACTTTGGGCGATTATGTTTTACCGCTTGAACAGTATGATACGCTGGAACTATCATGGGTTGGCGATTTTAACGAGAAAATGCTGGCCCTCCATTATTCAATGGGCGCAACATTTGCCAATAAACATTTAACAATGCGCTGTATTTTTTAAGCAGAAACGTTTAGTAACTAAGCAGTTGCTTTGTTATGACGCAGCTCTTCAAAAAGCTCAATAACTTTCTTTTGCAGATCAATTATCTCAATCTCCCGGTCGGTTAGTTTTTTGTTAACTACCTCTAACTCATTAACAAACTTTTGCTCCTGCTCCAGGTCGTTAAAGGTAAGTAGTTGAACAACCGACATATCAAACAGGGTAGAGATCTGTTCTAAGCGCGATAGGTTGATATCCGTAATTCCGGTTTCGATCTTGGAAAAAGCAGGGATAGAAATGTCCAGACGTTTGGCAACATCTTCTTGACTCCAACCTTTTTGGTGACGTAGTAACCTGATTTTTTTTCCGAGTGATTTCATTTTAGCGCTAAAAGTGGTAAGGGTTTCTCAATAGTTAATAAAGTTACAGTTTTTTTTCAAAAACAAGCAATAATTACAATATTTTATTTTTTAATTCAATTAGGTCTATCCCTCCGAAATTTCCTGAACTCATCATTAACAAATTAGCATTCAGCAACTCAACTCGCTCTAAATAAGCTTTTAAAGCTACGGGTTGATTAAAAAATATTATAGGTCGAGCAAATGCTTCAGCAACGGTTTCTGCCGGGTAAGGCTCCATTTTCTTTTGCTCAAAAGTTTTATTATCTATAAAAACAATTGCCTCGTCGGCCTGGTCCATTGTGCCTGCGTATTCGGCTAAAAACTCCTTGTTAAGGCTACTAAAAGTGTGGAGCTCAATGCAAGCAATCAGTTTACGCTCAGGGAACTGTGTTTTAACCGCATGTATTGTGGCAGAAAGTTTAGACGGCGAGTGCGCGAAATCTTTAAATAAGCTGGCAGTTTCATTTTTGCCTACCAGCTCTAAACGGCGGGCTGCGCCTTTAAAAGTAGTTATGTAACTATAAAAATCAGCGGAAGAAATACCCTCGCTTTCGCAAGCCAGGCGGGCCGCCTGCATGTTTAGCAGGTTGTGTTCGCCAAAAACCAGTAAGGGGTATTTTTTTCCTTCGGATATGATGGTTGTTATGCCATCCTCAATTACGTAATCAGGTAAGGTGTAAGGCAGCCTATCAATGGCGGTTGCACTTTCTGCCACTGTGCTATTTAACACCTCGTCATCACGACTGTAAATCAACCTGCCACTGGGCTGTATGGTATCAATAAAGATTTTAAACTGATCAATATAACTCTGAAAGGTTGGGAACACATTGATATGGTCCCACGCTATCCCGCTGATGACACCTACGTTAGCTTTATATAAATGAAACTTTGGGCGCCTGTCAATTGGCGAAGCCAGGTACTCATCGCCTTCAATAACCATTACGGGGGCTTCTTCCGTTAGCTTAACCATGGTATCAAAGCCTTCCAGTTGTGCACCAACCAAATAGTCAAAATCTTTACCTGCCGCCTGCAAGGCGTGCAATATCATGGATGTTATAGTGGTTTTGCCGTGGCTACCCCCTATAACTATGCGGCGTTTGTTTTTTGATTGTTCGTAAACGTACTCAGGGTAAGAGTATACTTTCAATCCCAGTTCCTGCGCTTTAAGTAGCTCAGGGTTATCTACCCGGGCATGCATCCCTAAAATTACAGCGTCTAGCTCAGTGGTTATTTTATCAGGATACCAGCCGGTTTCAGCAGGCAATATCCCGTGCTTTTTAAGGCGGGAAACAGAAGGCTCAAACAACACATCATCTGATCCGCTTACATTGAAACCTTTTTTGTGCAGCGCTATGGCCAGGTTGTGCATGGCCGCGCCGCCAATAGCTATAAAATGTATCCTCATTGGTATATTAATTAGCTTTGCTTTATAAATTTAGCTGCCACCCAGTCTTTATCTTTTTTGTGCGACATGTAGGTCAAACCAAGGCTATTGGCTGCCTCTGTAATTATTTCCAGATCGGGCGTTTCATAAAATCCGCTGAAATATATGGTACCACCGGGTTTCAACACCTCTGCATATTTATCCATTTGATCCAACAGGATATTACGGTTAATGTTGGCTAATATAATTTCAAATTGCTCCGCTGGGATGGCTTCTTTTGAACCGCATAAAGCTTTGATATTTATTATACCGTTTAGCTGCGCGTTCTCAATAGTACTTTCGTAACATACTGGGTCGTAATCAATAGCTGTAATATCCCCGGCATTTAATTTGGCCGCCATTATGGCTAAAATGCCTGTACCGCAGCCCATATCCAATACCTTTTTACCGGTAAAATCTTCATCCAGCATCAATTGTAATATCATTGATGTGGTTTGATGATGCCCGGTGCCAAAAGCCATTTTAGGATCTATTACAATTTCATGTTGCACATCCGGGCGTGGCTGGTGAAAGGTGGCCCGCACATAAATTTTATCACCAATAATAATAGGCTCAAAATTGCTTTCCCATACTTCGTTCCAGTTTTTTTGTTCAATCAAACTGTCTTTATGACTGAAAGGAAATAGCTCAAAAAAAGGATTTAGCGTGGCAGTAAGCACCTCTTCGCTAAATGTATCGGCAGGTATGTATGCGTTAAAACCGTCTTCGTTCTCTTCAAAGGTATCAAAGCCAATTTCGCCTAATGCGTTTATCAAAAGGTCGCGACGATAGCCGTCTTCGTCCTCAACAGTAAAAGATATTTCGTAATAATTCATTCTTCTTGTTTTTCTTCCTTTCTCGCTCTTTTCTGAATGATAAGGTCGATTATAAATAATAGCGCTACATTAATAAGCCAGTACATGCCCTGCACGCCAAACAACGCGCCTATAGATCGATATAAACTGTCTGTTCCTAAAGTTGTATCCCAAATAGCATAGCTAACGCCAACAGATAATAATAAACTGGCTGACAATAACCAAAGCAGGGTTATATATACCGCACGCCCTAATTGGGCATTTAGCCTTTTCCAAATAGGCAGTACTACAACGTACTGGGTAAGGAACAGGATGGGATATATTATCCAGCCTAACGTCCAGTAGTAATACATCAGGCTGGTAAGCGAGATCTCTGTTAGCTGCTCAGTAATGTGCCGGTGACTGTCGTCCAGCTTGGTATACCTCGCAAAAATAAAGTAAGGTATAAGCGTAGGCAGTAAAAGCTTTAACAGATTTTTCATTGGCAGGATAAAAGATTGGATATTAAAAGATTAAAGATTGGCTTTTGTTTTAATTAGCCAACCAATCTTTAATCTTCAATCACTAATCTTTAGTTAAAAGCCTTAACTATATCCGTAAAATCGCGCGATTTTAGTGATGCGCCGCCTATCAATCCACCGTCAATATCTGCTTGTGCAAATAGCTCGGCAGCGTTTTTTGGATTACAGCTGCCGCCGTATAAAATAGTAGTAGCATCAGCAACGGCTTGGCTATATTTTGCAGCAATTTCTGCACGGATAAAAGCGTGGATCTCCTGCGCCTGGGCAGATGTTGCGGTAACGCCTGTACCTATGGCCCAAACAGGCTCGTAAGCAATAACAATTTTAGCAAAGGCAGCTTCGTCTAAATGAAAAACGCCTTCAACCAGTTGGCTTTTAATAATATCAAAATGGGTATTGGCTTCGCGCTCCTGCAAAGTTTCGCCAATGCAGAAGATCGGTTTCAGATCATTAGCTAAGGCTGTATCCGTTTTTTTAGCCAGCAATGCATTGTTTTCGCCAAAATACTGGCGACGCTCTGAGTGGCCTAAAATAACGTATTCTGCACCTACAGATTTTATCATTTTAGCAGATGTTTCGCCGGTAAATGCACCCGACTCGTTTTGATGCGCGTTTTGCGCGCCTACAGCTACGTTAGCATAACCTTTAGCCAGTTGCGCCAGGCTGTGCAAATGAATAAACGGACTACATACCACCACCTGCTGACTGCCGGTAGCTTCGTCTTTAACCATGTTGATCACTTCAGAAAACAAGGATAAACCCTCGTTATAATCCATATTCATTTTCCAGTTACCGGCTACAATTTTTTTTCTCATCTTTTTTGGTTTATTAGGTTGATTAAGTTTATTGGGTTGGTTAAGTTAAACCACTCACTATTTAACTTAATCAACCACTCACTAAAATTAAAATATCTCTCTATACTTCTTCGTCAATTCAAAAACATGCTCTAATATGTTTCTTTCTACATCATCAAAAACACGACCGCGGCGTGGGTAAACCAACGTTGCGGTTTCAAACATTTTCTTTAACGAGTAAGTTTCAAACTCATTACCGCCGCCCCAGCCAAAATCGGGTATAAAATTAAGCGGCATGGTAGAGCCAAACACATTAGCGCTTACGCCTACCACTGTACCTGTGTTAAACATGGTGTTAATGCCGCATTTTGAATGGTCGCCCATTATCAATCCGCAAAACTGCAAACCTGTTTTACGGAAATGGCCCGATGCGTAATCCCAAAGCTTCACCTCGGCGTAGTTGTTTTTTAAATTAGAGTTGTTACTATCGGCGCCAATATTGCACCACTCGCCCATTACAGAGTTACCCAAGAAGCCATCGTGCCCTTTTGACGAATAACCCCAAATAACGGCATTGCTTATCTCGCCCCCTACCCTGCTATAAGGCCCTACTGTAGTAGCGCCATATATTTTGGCGCCCATCTTTACCTGCGAGTGCTCGCAAAGTGCAAAGCTGCCACGAATGTGGGTGCCTTCCCAAACTTCGGCATCCTTACCCAGGTAAATAGGGCCTGTAGTGGTGTTAAATGTGCAGCATTCAGCAACAGCGCCTTCTTCAGCAAAAAATTCGTTACCAATAATAACGTTAGTTGATGATATGGCTGCGCTGGTTCTACCTGCCGTTAGCAGCTTAAAATCTTTACGCAGCTCAACATCGTTCTTTTTAAAAATGTCTTCGGGGTGTTTAACAGCTATAAAGTCGCCTGTGTATTCAACCTGTGTATATTTCGTCAGGTCGGCAGGGTTAAACTCCCCGGCATCCCATTGGTTTAACTTTACGGCTATCAGCAAACCATCCTTAACCAACGCTTCCGAACCATGCAGTTTCAGTATGGTCGCATGCAGATCCTCATCCGGACAAACCGAGCCGTTGATAAATAGGTTCCGCTCATCAATTTGTATTGGAAACTTAGCCTGAAGATATTGGCTGGTATGAAAAGAGTAAGGTAAATTAATGTATTTGGCCCATTTTTCGGCAATGGTGAGTATCCCAATCCGCAGATCGGCAACGGGGCGTGTAAAGGTTAGCGGACGTAGCGTTTGATGCGCTTTATCGTCAAACAGAATTATTGCCATGGGTCAAAAATAAAAAAAGTCCCGAAGCTAAGCTTGGGACTTTCAAATAATTTATTTACGCAATTATTTTTTTGCGTAACGTGTACGGAATTTGTCAATACGACCAGCCGTATCTACCAGTTTCATTTTACCGGTATAGAACGGATGTGATGTATGAGAAATCTCCAATTTAACTAATGGATATTCGTTACCGTCTTCCCATTTAATGGTCTCGCGGGTATCTATGCAAGATTTAGTTACAAAAGAGTATTCGTTAGACATATCTTTAAATACAACTAATCTATAGTTTGATGGATGCAGGTCTTTCTTCATTGCTTTACTTCTTATAAAAGAGGTGCAAATGTAGCATTTTAATTCAAAAGTAAAAATGAAAAATGAAAAATAGTTATTGGGTTTTGGAGATTGGTTGTTGAAGACTAAAGATTGGTTTTTCTTAGCGCGTCATTGCGAGCGATAGCGTGGCAATCTCTGAAGCGACAGGTAGACGCTATGCTTTGTCTGAACTAAGATTGGTAGGATTAGTGGATTTTAGGATTTTTTTTACGGGTTGGGTAGGTTTTGTGATGAAATAGGTTATTTGTCTGTACTGGTATTTTTGTATTGCATTATAATAAGATTTCTTAAAGCGAATCTTATAATCCTAAAATCTTAGAAATCCTAGTTCAAACAATTAGGGCGTTACCTGCGGCCCGCGCTATCCGCTCATACGCCTGCAGGCCTTTGGCACGGGGCCGGTATCCGCTGCTATCGCTAACGCAAGCACTAATTTGTGAGTTTTAAAAGTTTTAAAATAAAGATTGATTAAGTCAGAATAAGAAAACCTTTTCGATATAACACCCAACTCTTTATTTGCATAAGGGATAAACTATTTTGTAAAAATTAAATTTTTTGTTTTTATCGTGAAAAGCAAATGCGTCGTACGAGTTATGTTTAACGTAATAATAATTGCCATTGATTAGTCCCAATAGGAACGAGATAGAATTTTGTTTGTATTCATAGATTTCCAAATCATCAGATACTACCGCAGATTTTACAAGTTCACAACCTCCATTGTCTTGATATTTGAAAACTCCATACTTTTCTTTCGGAAGATCGCGATAAAGATCGTTACCTAAGATAAATACGTCTGGCCTTTGGAAAAATTTTCGACCTTCTTTCGAATACTCGTTTATAATAGCTTTCGATACTATAAATTGCCCTCCGAACTTTAATGAGTGTATCCTTACAGGATCTTTTATTTTAATTGTATCAACCAGATAAAAACTTTCATACTCATGTTCGCCATTATATCCTATATCATATAATCTATCTGAACACGAACAGAATTGAGTTAAGATTAATAAAAGCAATAAGTATTTGGCTTTTTTGAACATTTCCTTATCTATTTATCATTCCTTAAAAAACGTAATTACCTAACATATAACGCACTACTTAAAAAAACTCCATCCCAATCATACTTTCTTGCCTAAGTCATGGTTACGGGGCTTTAATGTTATCTCTTACAATCCTCTAATCCCAAAAATCCCAGTTCAGACAGTAATTAAACACTCTGGCACAACTCAACCAAAACCCCACCCGCACTCTTAGGATGTACAAAGCAAACCAACTTATTATCAGCACCGGGTTTAGGTTCATCGCTTAACAAAATAAAACCTTCACTTTTTAGGCGGGCCATTTCGGCAACAATATCATCAACCTCAAAAGCTATATGGTGTATACCCTCTCCTTTTTTGTCTAAAAACTTGGCAATGGCACAGTCATCGGTCAATGCTTCAAGCAGTTCTATTTTATTAGGGCCGCTTTGTAAAAAGGCGGTTTTTACCTGCTCTGTTGCTATGGTTTCGGTTTTATAAACAGTGGTATTGAGCAATTTTTCATAAAGGGAAATAGCCGCCGTCATGTTATTTACCGCAATGCCGATGTGCTCAATTTTGTTCATGTCCAAATATTGTAAATTATTAGCTTAGTGTAATTACATAGAATGATTTTAAATAAAAGTTTAATATCTTTGTGTAATATAATATACAGTACAAATATGGAATTGCCAATATACCTTGATAACAATGCTACTACCCCGATGGACCCACGGGTGTTGGAGGCGATGCTGCCTTATTTTACAAATAAGTTTGGTAACGCAGCCAGCCGCAACCACCATTTTGGTTGGGTGGCCGAAGAAGCGGTTGATTATGCGCGCGAGCAGGTAGCAAAATTAATAGGTGCAAACGAGAAAGAGATAATTTTTACTTCGGGCGCTACCGAGTCGGACAACCTGGCTATTAAGGGCGTTTTTGAAATGTATAAAGAAAAAGGCAACCACATTATAACCACGGTTACCGAGCATAAGGCAGTTTTAGATGCCTGCAAGCACGTTGAAAAACTGGGTGGAAAAGTTACTTACCTTACAGTTAAAGAAGATGGCTTGGTTGACCTTGCCCAACTGGAAGCTGCCATGACGCCTGAGACGATTTTGGTATCGGTAATGTATGGTAACAACGAAATTGGTGTTATACAACCCGTAAAAGAAATATCAGACATTGCCCACAAACATGGCGCTTTGTTTATGACGGATGCTGTACAGGCTGTTGGTAAAATATCAGTAGATGTTAACCGTGATGGCATTGACCTTTTAGCATTATCGGCACATAAATTTTATGGTCCTAAAGGCGTTGGCGCCTTATATGTACGCCGTAAAGGACCACGTGTTAAAGTTACCGCTCAAATGGACGGTGGCGGTCATGAGCGTGGCATGCGCTCAGGCACGTTGAACGTTCCGGGTATAGTTGGCCTGGGTAAAGCCTGCGAACTTTGCTTACAGGAGATGGACAGTGAAGCAGCACGTCTATCTGGTTTAAGAGATAAACTGCAAGCCGGTTTAACTGTGCTGGAAGAAAGCTATGTAAACGGCAACGTAGATCATCGCTTACCGCATGTGGCTAACATCAGCTTTAAATATGTTGAGGGCGAAGGTTTGATGATGGCCATGAAAGACCTGGCTGTATCATCAGGTTCGGCCTGTACATCAGCATCTTTAGAGCCATCATATGTATTAAAGAGCTTAGGTTTGTCAGATGATCTGGCACACTCTTCAATACGTTTCGGTTTAGGCAGATTTACTACCGAAGAAGAAGTTGACTACGCAATAGAAGTAACCAAAACAGCGGTTACCAACCTGCGCAACATGTCGCCACTTTGGGAAATGTTTAAAGAAGGCATAGACCTTGACTCAATTGAGTGGGCGGAACACTAATTAGATGTGCGGATGTACAGATGCTTAAAACAGATGTTTAGATAAAAAACAATAGGACTGTTTGAATAATCACTAATTCACTCAATCACTAATTCAATAATAAAAAGCAGATGCGCGAATGTGCAAATGCTTAATAAATAAAAATATACGACTGTTTGAATAATCACTAATTCACTCAATCACTAATTCAATAATTAAAGACATGGCATATTCAGATAAAGTAATTGATCATTACACTAACCCACGCAACGTTGGTACTTTAGACAAAAACAGTCATAAAGTAGGTACCGGCTTGGTTGGTGCCCCTGAGTGCGGCGACGTTATGCGCCTGCAGATTGAGGTTGGCGAAGACAACGTAATAACCGACGCTAAGTTTAAAACCTTTGGCTGCGGTTCGGCAATTGCTTCTTCATCATTAGCAACAGAGTGGTTAAAAGGCAAAACCATTGACGATGCCATGAAGATTGACAACATGGATATTGTTGAAGAGCTGGCATTGCCACCGGTAAAAATTCACTGTTCTGTGTTGGCAGAAGATGCTATTAAAGCAGCCATTAACGATTACCGCGTTAAAAACGGCATGGAAGCTTTAGAGCTTGAAAAATCACACCACTAATTTTTAGTAGTGAGTACATTGTATCAAGTAGCTAGATTGATACTATGGGCGTGTTGAGACTTTTTTGTCTTGATACTTGATACTAACTGCTTGATACTGATAAAAAAATGGTAACTATAACTGATAAAGCAAAAGATAAAATAGATAACCTGATGAGTGATTCGGAGCTTGATGCTTCGTATTTTCTGAGGGTATCTGTTCAAGGTGGAGGATGTTCAGGGTTATCGTATAACCTTGATTTTGATAACGAAGAAAAAAAGGGCGACCAGTTTTTTGAAGATCGCGGCATCCGCATGGCTTTAGATATGAAGTCATTTCTATACCTGGCCGGTACCGAACTTGATTTTAGCGACGGCCTAAATGGCAAAGGCTTCGCCTTTAACAACCCTAACGCCAGCCGTACCTGCGGTTGCGGAGAAAGTTTCTCGGTTTAAAGTTGATTACACAGATATTAAAAGCGCCCCGAATGGGGCGCTTTTTTTTGTTTTGCCTATCTGTGTCATGCCGAACTTGTTTCGGCACCTCACATGCTAAGCAAGCGTTCATGCCTCGTGGGATGCTGAAACAAGTTCAGCATGACAGAGACCTTTATTAAAACATCCCGTTGCTATGCATCATCTTCTCAGGCACTCTTTGCTTAGCTGCCCAATGCCCTTTGATTTGCTTACCCGCAAATTCAAAAATATCAAACAAAGCAATTGAGGCATCTCCGTCTTTTGCCTCGGCATGTACAGCCGTAAAGTCGCCCTCGGCTATTATGCGGTGTATAGTGATGTTCAATTTACTGTATAGATCGGTTAAAAACACCTGCCTGTCTTCAACTAAAAATCTATCGGGTAATTTTATATATGACGATGTTTCAGCAGCAATTTCTTCTGTAACATCCCAGTGCTCGACGGCCTTACCATCCTGAACCCTGAATAACTCTATCACTCTGATCTCCTTACCCATAAACTGAATGTCGAGATGCGCTACAACCATATCCCCTTGTTCAATTAACCGCGCAATTGGCGATTTATCGGTTTCGGCGGGCGGCGGCAGTGTTTTTAAAAACGCCACCATCTCAAAAAGCGCTTCGCGACCATCTTTACCCATGGCGCTGTGTTGTATATAATTTTCGTGAACGTATTGTGGTATCAGCTCGCTTTTGCGTTCGCGTACTACCTGGCGGTAAAAACCGGTTATTATGTTTTTATTAGATGTTTGCTCCATCACATAAGTGTTGTTATAGCAGGTGATCTGCCATAAATAAATGAAATAATTGTTTGAATTTGGGCAATAGCGAATGCATGCCGGAATACCCGGCATTTGCCCTTTGTAGGTTAGATCAGTAATGATCCGTACTTAGTATGTGATGATAGTAGTTATGAAGCGAAGTTAGCAAAAAAGCATATCTTCAAATAATGAAACACCTGCTTTTTATTTACATTTTCTTAGCTTCTAATATTAACGCCTTCGCGCAGATAAAAATGAGATCAGCAGACGAACTTTTAAGTGACACCACAGGCTGGACAGCGTTTTTGGATATGACCAAGAACGCCAAAAACAAAATTGAAATCCTACCATCTGACAGGGTAAAAGCAAAAGAGGTGCTATATCAGTTACAAGTAACTACTCACTCCTATTTAGGGGCGTTAACTTATTTTACTGGCGGTGTTTTTATCAAAGGTGGAATGATTAGGCTTCTTGGATCGGGAAGCGATAAAATAAAACGTTCCATCCCTGAATGGAATAAAGGAAAAAGTTTTACCAATTACGGCGAGCAACCTAAGTTTGTTTTATTTGCTGATGATGCCCTTGGCGGCTTTTTTGCCATCAACGGAGGCGGCTTAGGACCTGAACAGGGCAAAGTATATTATCTTGCTCCTGAAGCACTGGAATGGGAATCGTTAGATATGGGGCATTCTCAGTTTTTAGAGTTTTGTTTAAATGGCGATTTGGAAGAGTTTTATGCTGATTTTGACTGGCCAGGAAGAGACAAAATGATAAGTAGTCTTTCAGGCGATGAAGGAATATTCTTTTTACCTTTTTTGTGGACGAAAGAAGGGAAAAATGTGTCAAAGGCAAGCAAAAAAAATATCCCCATGGAAGAGCTTTACTCCCTAAAAAACGATTGACAAATAATTTTAAGTAGTTGTTTCTGTCGTTTGATTGAGTTGAAAATTCTTTAGCTTTGTTCTACAACCAATTTAAATACCAATAATGACCCAGCCTAACGAGCGCCCCACTATACCCAGCTTAATCCGCTACCTGGTAAAAAACATCCATCCTGATACGCAGCCTTTTTTATCACACAAGGTTGACGAGGAATGGGTTGATATTACCTATGCCGAGGCCTTAGAAAAAATTGATGCCATATCTGCCTGGTTTTTAAGCATCGGCATAAAAAAAGGTGATCGCCTGGCTATCATTATGGATAACAGTCCCGATTATATTTTTTATGATCAAGCTTTGCAGCAAATTGGCG
>Ga0247817_10001152_pt1 | contig 14110 bp, 14 predicted proteins | sample UWRJL212509R1_FD_178010 | JGI IMG/M metagenome (GOLD analysis project Ga0247817, IMG submission 178010) | Plant litter microbial communities from Arlington Agricultural Research Station in Wisconsin, United States - UWRJ-L212-509R-1 | ecosystem: Environmental > Terrestrial > Plant litter >... | reverse complement strand
ATAATTCACCAGGTCGGTACTCCCTGTACGGGTAATATATACAGAGGTTTTTGGCGCAATCAGCTGCAACATATCGTAATCACCCGTAATCAGACATGCTTCAATATCCTGATCGTTTGCCTGCTTCGCAAAGGTCCCCATGATGTCGTCTGCTTCGTATTGATCGAGTTCATAGAGCGGCCAATTAAACGCAGCGAGTAATTCACGCAAGATCGGAAGCTGCGTATAGAAATCTTCTGGCGGTTTTGTACGCCCCGCTTTGTACTCAGGAAATATTGCCGTTCGCTTGGCGATACTCGTCCCTTTTATATCCCACGCAACGGCTATGTAATCAGGCTCAAGTTGTTTAATGATTTCGATCGCAATACTCGCAAAACCGAACACACCACCAATAGGTGTTCCATCAGTAAGTGTCAAATTCGGCATCGCATAAAAACCGCGATAAAATACAGACTTTCCGTCAATGACTGCCAGGCGTTTTGTCATAGGTTTATTATACACCGAACAGGGTGTTATTCAGGAAGGGCGTCTCTAGCAATCTGTAAACGCCTTGCCGTGCGCAGTTTGTCTAGTGCCGTTGCGTAGATCTGTTGCGCGCGAGAGCTATTGATACCATGGGCTGCGCCAACTTTAGTCCATGTTGCCGGCTCATCATACCCGATACCAAATCGACGTTTAATAATGTCCGCTTCACGCTCGCTTAACTCGCCTAAAAGTTGCGCTACTCCATTCGCCATATCTCCGTGCATGACAGCATCTAATGGATCAACAGCATTCGTATCTTCGATCAAATCACCAAATTCAGTTTTGCCGGATTCGCCCACGGGTGTATGAATCGAAAACATCTTCTTGTCATCCTCGCGTAGCTGTTCGACTTTTTTAACCGTTGTTTTTAATTCGGCCGCCAATTCTTCATTCGTCGGCTCACGATTAAACCTGCTCAGTAGCCGCGTACGCATCCGATTCATCTTGTTCAGCGCCTCTACCTGATGGACGGGAATACGAATCTCACGCGCTTGGTCACCCATCGAACGGGTCATCGCTTGACGAATCCACCACGTTGCATAGGTTGAAAATTTAAATCCCTTTGTGTAATCAAATTTTGCAATTGCTCGTGCAAGTCCTATGTTCCCTTCTTGGATTAGATCCATAAATCCCATGCCACGTCCTGTGTAATGTTTTGCGATACTCACGACGAGACGTAGATTAGAGGCGGTCATAACCTCGTAGCTCTGCCTACCCTCTTTCACAAGCGCCTCATATTCAGCGACCAATTCTGGCGCTACCAAGTCATGCTGCAACTGGTCGTCTGCGTACATGCCAGCTTCTATCCATTGCGCATGCTCGACTTCCTGTTGAGCATTTAATAATGGATATTTCGCCGTCATATTAAGGTAATCCCTGACCGCATCACTTGTTAACGGGACCCCCGATAAAAGCTCTTCTGACTCATCGACCGTGTCTTTAATAATTAGCACATCACCCAGGACGGCACCCCCAACTTTTGCCCGTACTAATACATCGCGCTCTTTATCACGATTAGCATTAGGTACTTCAACGTTTTTTTCAGCTTGGCTCATGCGTCCTCATTTGCTTCTGATAGTACCAACAGTACGTAGAGGCAGCAACCATAAGCGGACGCGAGTACTTAGGCAGCAGTGCGCTTGATGCCGCTGGCTTCGAAGAAGGCTTCATCGGCTGCTGCTCGGCGAGCCTCTAGTCTTGCTTCGCGAATTTCCTGAACCGTCGCAGGATCAAGTGTTGCTTCATCAACAAACCAATCGTCTGGTGTGAAAAATGTGCGCTTGATTGCAGCGGCACCTGTTTCCGCCACGTGTGGCGCGGCAAGTTGTTTCTCGGGCGTACCGACATTCGACTCCGTAGCGTTAGTTGGTTCGCTATCGTTCAGTCGTGGTGCCATATGGTATCTCCCGTAAAATTTTCTTTATCATAGTCCACAATTTCCATCATGGCAAGCATAACGGCAACTTTTGTTACAATAAAGATATGAATGAATACAAAAACCTCAAAATCCTGGCAATCGTTGGGTTAACAGGATCAGGAAAATCAACCGCAGTCGACTACTTTACTGAAAAAGGCTTTCCAAAAGTATACTTTGGTGGCGTTATTTACGAAGCAATGAAAGAAGCGGGTGTCCCTATAGGGGAAGAGCGTGAAAAAACATTTCGCCTAGAACTACGAGCTAAAGAAGGTAACGATTTCGTTGCGCAGCGCATCGTCAAACAAATACGCAGTCTAGCGGATGCCGGCCAGCATCGTATTATTGCAGATGGTATTTACACATGGGACGAATACAAAGTAATGAAACATGAATTCCCGGGCGAGCTGATCGTTGTTGCCACGGTAACACCAAAGCACCTTCGTTATCACCGACTCTCTACGCGTACAGAACGGCCACAAACGGAGTTAATCTCTTCCCAGAGGGACTACGCCGAGATTGAGACTATGCAAAAGGGTGGCCCAATTGCGATGGCTGACTATTACGTCACGAATGACGGCGATTTAGAAAAATTCCATCGTCAACTCGATGAAATTGCACGCGCAGTTGCCTTTGAATCATAGTGATTCCCATGAATAAAAATAACTCCCCGCTTTATAACGGGGAGTTATTTTATTGAACACTACATCTTAGTTCAAATATTCGTGTAGCTTCTTTGAGTCCTTGTGCTTGCGAAGCTTTGCAAGTGCTTTGGCTTCAATCTGACGAATACGCTCACGAGTAACGGCGAATTCCTGTCCTACTTCTTCGAGAGTATGGCTCTTGCCGTTTTCGAGACCAAATCGCATCTTGATAATCTTTTGTTCACGATCAGAGAGACTTGAAAGAATTGCTTGTACTTGCTCCTTTAGTAGTTGCGATGCAGCAGACTCTTCTGGAGTTGCGCTATCTTCGTCTTCGATAAAGTCACGAAGTACTGAATCTTCGTCATCACCATCACGGCCAACACCGGCGTCGAGTGACGTAATATCCTGTTTGATCTTCATGACGTATTCGACTTTGTCCGGTTCCATCTCAAGTTCTTTGGCAAGCTCTTCAATAGATGGTTCACGGTTTAGTTCCTGTGTCATGCGACGCTGGGTTCGTAACAATTTGTTAATTGTTTCAACCATGTGTACAGGAATACGAATTGTTCGTGCTTGATCGGCGATAGCACGCGTAATCGCCTGACGAATCCACCATGTTGCGTAGGTAGAGAATTTGAATCCCTTGTCTGGGTCGAACTTTTCAACAGCACGCAGGAGTCCAGTGTTACCTTCTTGAATTAGGTCCAAGAAATCCAGACCACGGCCGCTATAACGCTTTGCAATCGACACAACCAAACGCATGTTTGCTTCGGCCATCTTGTCTTTTGCTCGCTTTTCACCAGCTACAACACGCTGCGCCAAGGCTAGCTCTTCTTCGGCGTTCAATAGCGGAATCTTACCAATTTCGCGCAGGTACAGACGAACGCTGTCATCGCTGGCATCATCAAAGTATTGTTCTTGGCTCAGTAGATCTTGATCTTCGTCCATTTCTTCTTCTAGCTCTTCGATAGCCGGGCCATCAATATCGCCAAGTGGCGACGCCATGTCTAGTCCGCTGACGACAGCAGCGTCTTCTTCTGCGTGGTCGTCATCTAGAATAGGATCGTCGATAGGTGCTTTACTTTTTACCATGAGGTATCTCCTTAATCAGTACGTTTAACTTTTGTGTAATCTCTGCGATAGCCGCATCGTCACCGGAGGCTTCCGCGGTGCGCAGTTGATTATTCAATGTGTCTCTTTGGTTTTTCTTGTGTTCGGTTATGAGTTGGCGGATCATTCGCGCGGCTTCGTAATAACGGTCTTGGGAATCCCAATCGCTATAACGCGCGTCGGCCTTCAATAATAATATTTTGACATACGTATCGTATTCTTGCAAGGCTTTTGGTGTTTCTGCGCTCATTGGATCAGCCGAAGTACTGACATAGTTGAACACAGCTTGCCTATCAGGCGTACTGAACATGTCTGCCGTCACGCCTTCCAGTAGCTCGCGCGTCGAAGGATACGTCAGCGCAACCGCCAGCAAACTCTCTTGGTATACAGTGGTGTCGCGGATTGGAATCACCTGTTCGACGACTTTTTTCAGCACTTTTTCGACCGGCTCTGGCGCAGCTTCTAGTTTTTGGGTTAACGCCTCGATGGAAGTACCCGTGTAGTTCACTACTTTCTGGACATAGTGTTCTTTTTCGACAGCGTCTTTTAACTCTCGAATAATATTCAGTGCAGCGGTCGTAAAGCTTCGTTTACCGGCAGCCGAAGTCAGGTCTTCCCGGGCGGCATACTGTCGGAGGATCCAGTCAACCGCAGGTTCAGCGGTTTCAATTGCCTTCTCCCATAATTCAACGCCTTGCTGGATCAGTTCATCTGGATCTTTGGCGCTATCGGGCAAACTAATAATAGAAAGTTCTACACCTACCGACTGTGCGATTGGCACGGCACGCTCTGTTGCGGCAAGCCCGGCTTTATCGCCATCAAATGCAAGTCGAACACTGGCGGTAAGGCGCACTAATGCTTTTAGGTGATGCTCGGTCATAGCAGTTCCGGCAGTCGCGACAACCTGGGTCACACCTACTTGGTGGCTACTAACGACATCTAGGTTCCCTTCAACAATAACAGCGTAATCCTTGGTGCGAATCGTCTCTTTTGCCTGGCTCAGTCCAAACACGTTACGACCCTTGTCGTACAGCATTGTTTGAGGAGTATTCAGGTATTTCGGCGCGTTCGGGTCGTCTTCGAGGATACGTGCAGTGAACCCAATCACCTGCCCCGTTGCGTTCATTAATGCCACCATCATACGCCCACGGAATAGGTCCCCGCCAAAACGATTCGTTAGGCCAGCTAGTGATAGCTCTTGTTCGCTAAATCCTTTTTTCGTCAGGAACTGCACCAGTGCGTTACCACTCGTTGGTGCGTAGCCGATTTGAAATTTCTGCACAATTTCTTTTGTGAGTGCTCGTTTCTTGAACACATATTCAACGGCGTGAGGATTTTGGATTAGACTCTGCTGATAATACTGCGCGGCTAATCGATGCGCTTCTAGTAGGCGTTTTTTCATTCGCGCAACTTCTTGGTCACCCTTGCTATCGTAAATCGTTAGATCGACACCGGCTTTTTGCGCCAAATGTTCGAGTGCTTGGCGAAAATCCATACCTTCGACTTCCATCACAAAACTAAAGACATCGCCGCCTTTATTCGATGAAAAATCATGCCAAATGTTCTTGTCTGGACTGACATAAAAGCTTGGTGTCTTTTCACCGCTAAAGGGGCTCAATCCCTTGAAGTTACGCCCCGCGCGCTTTAGATCCACATACTCACCGACAACATCTTCGATGTTGAGCCGCATTCGTACTTCCTCTTTTGCGTCTTGCATGGCCTTATTATACCATTCTTTACCTCTGTTACTGTTTGTGCTTAAATAGGGGTACTTATGTATCCAGAACAGCAACCTCCAGAGGCACCACAGCAGCCACAACCATCGGGCAGTTATCTTGACCAGATCGCGCCTTCCGCACAAAAAACGCCAATTGTGAAAAAGCTCACTCGTTTTCAACTTATTGCCGGTGGGCTGATCCTGGTTCTCGTACTGACGGTGATCATTGGTCTCGTCGCCAAAGGCATTGGCGGCGGCACAAAACCTCTTCATCAACTAGCGGCGCGATTAAATACGACCACGTCTCTCGTTGAGTCTGCGCAGCCCCTACTAAAGAACACAGAGCTCCGGAATGTGAATAGTAGCCTGAAAATATCCCTAACCAACGCCAATCGCGATCTCATTAGCCCACTCAGCCAGCAGAATGTGAACACCAAAAAGCTAGATGAGGCTACGGTCGCACAGGAATCCGGAACCAACGCAAAAAAGCGCCTCGACGACGCTCGTCTGAACGCAGTATACGACCGCACTTATGCACGCGAAATGGCCTACCAGCTTGATAGGACACTAGTACTAATGCGACAACTAAATAAAACGACCAGTAACAAAGACCTGCAGGCGTTCCTCACCACTACCATTGAGAACCTGGCGCCATTACAGCAATCGTTTGCCGACTTTAACGCAGCAAACGGCTAGGATCTATTCAGTTACCAGGCGGTAGCTGAGCACAACTAAATCTTTAATCTCTTCGTCACTTAGTTGACCGCTACAGATAATGGTATTCCAGTGCGTCTTGTTCAAATGATATCCGGGCAAAACTGTCTCGTACTTTTCGCGCAATACTTCAGCGAGGTTCGGATCACATTTCAGACTAATGCGAAGTGGCTTGGTGCCATCCGCAATAATTGCGAACATTTTTGATTCACCATCTTTTTCGCCAACTTTATAAACAGAGGTTCCCTCGCCAAATGGATAATCCAACCAGGTGTTTTCAAATGTTAACAGATAGGCTTCTAATTCTTTGTGGGTCATACTTTTACTCGTTTCAAATAATACTGTAATTCTTCGATACTGCCGCGAATATCATCCAGGGCACGGTGCGCTTCAGGTTTAGCAAATTTCTTGTGGAACATACCTTCGAAAACAATCTTCCAAGAAGTGACGTCGAGCATACGATAGTGTAGCCGTTCATCGAGCCGCTTCCACTCATTGACGATAAATCGACGATCTTGATGAATCGAATTCCCCGCGAGAATAACTGGCGTCCCTGCCTCAAAATGTTCGTCGATAAATGCGAGTAGCTCGTTCTCGACAGTTCGGCCCGAACGTCCCTCTTCATTATTTTGTTTGACGAGTGCTTCACGAACGTGAGGATACTTGTCCCAAAAATCTTTGCCGACCTTCATGCGTTTTTCAACGAGCCGAGGGCCCACTTTTACCGCTGCTTCGTATGTCGCAAGCTCGGTAAATTTCCAGTCAGTCACGATCGCAGCAATTTCCAAGATACGATCCTCAATAGGATCTAAGCCTGTCATCTCCAGGTCAATCCATAGTATTTTTGTTTGTTTGGCATTCGCCAGTTTTTTATCCATTTGCCTATTATACCTTCTTTGAAGGGGTAAATTTCAAACTGAGCGAATTAATGCAGTATCGTTGGTCGGTTGGTGTGCCGAATCGCTCACCCTCAAATACGTGCCCCAAGTGTCCTCCGCAGACCGCACAGGTGACTTCCGTGCGTACCATCCCAGCAGATCCATCCGCATGAAAGACGACCGCGCCCGGTTTTGCATCATAAAAACTAGGCCAGCCACATTGTGCATCAAATTTCTTGCCACTTTCGAATAGTTCCGAACCACAGGCTGCACATGAATACGTGCCGGGATCAAAAACACTATCATATTCACCAGTAAATGGTGCTTCGGTCGCCTTATTGAATAACACATCATACTGGTCATCAGTCAGGTGATCCTTGTACTGCGTACCGTTGGTTTTGTTTGAGTCAGTCATATACTTCCTCCGTTTCCGTCTATTTATAGACTTAAGATTTCGGCTTGTCGAGACGGTCAAGTTTTGCGTAGTGAACAATAGCGTACACGACGAATGCGGTTGCGATCAATGTAATCAATGACGAGACGATTGCACCCCAACTAATCGTCAGTCCGCCCTTGCCAGCTGTATCGACAGGAACAATGACCCATTTGAGGTCGATGAGGTTCAGCCCACCAATGATAAATCCAACGATTGGGTTGATCAGTCCATCAACGATTTGCTTTACTGATGCACCAGCGGCGGCACCAATAGCCAGACCAACAGCCAATCCAATAACGCCCTGTTGTCGAACGAAGTTCACAAAATCAGAAAATTGACTCTTTCCCAGATTTGCGACTGTTGTTGCATCGGTTGATACGATATCTTTAAATCCAGCCTTCTTGCGTGGAGTTGTTTTCTTTGGTTCAGTAGTCTTGTTGTCAGCCATGAATAATCTCCTTTGTTTCTATTATACAGAAAATGAAAAATGAAGGAGCAAGCAAGTTTCAGAACGCGGGTGGCGCAGAGGACGTAGTCCCCCGAGCCACCCACGTGTTCAGGCAACGAGTGAATACTCGTGGCTCGGCGTACGGCCCGGTCGCAGGTCATCTTTGACGATGGCGTACGACAGCAGCAGATTCACTGCCGCCTGGCCGCCCGTGCCGAGCTGAGCATCGAACTGCTTGCTCGGCTCGCCGTTGAAATACACGACGACAGACTGGCCTCGCTCGATAAAACGGCGCACCGCACCGGCTACCTGCAGATCGACGAGTGCGATCCGCGCAGGCAGCAGATTTGATTCGTCGGTGCTCGACAAATCAGGGAACGCACGATCGTGCTGAGCCAGCGTTCTCTTGCGAGAAGTTGCGAACCTCACGAATTCCTTGCGGCCCTGCAGTGTGCTGATCCAGCGCCTCAGTTGCGACAGGCTCACGTCGCTCTCGGCGTACCCCAGGATCGTGCGTAGCTCTTCACGGGTGCGGAATTCGAGCGATGTAGTAGCACCACACGCACGGACCAGCCTCACGTAAAAATCGGCTAGTTCAGGACTCATAACCGCCACTTGCTTCTCCTTCATGTTGTGGAAACCTACAGGTCTCCGACGGATGTAAATTCTTCATAAAAAGCGCCGAGGTTTCCCTCGGCGATCGTTTACTCAGATACAACTAGAAAACTACGCCGAAGGTGACTCGAGCAACATCATCATACACAGCTGAGTTGTCGCAAAAGCTTTCGTCATAATTTCCTCTGTCACTATTTTAACCCCGTCGAACCCGAAAGGCAAATTACATCTGCGTCGGAACTTCGATACCAAGGATTCCTAGACCATGAGTGAAAACATGGCTGACTTTTCGCAGAACCTGCAATCGAGCGGCTTTTTCGACTGGTTCGGCTTCGCTGACACGAGTTGTTTCGTAGTAGCGGTTTAGTTCGCGGGCGAGTTCATAGAGATATGTAGAGATCTTGTGTGGCTCCAGATCACGAGCACTGAGGCGAATAACATCTGGGTACTCTAGGATTTTAGCGATGATCTGTTTTTCGGATACATAGTCATATTCTCCGTTCATCTCTTGTACCTGGTTCTCGTTCAAGATTTTATTCACACGAACAGCCGCATACTGGATATACGGGCCACTAAATCCGGTCAGAGCAAAGATCGAATCCCAATCAAACAAAATATTTGTTCGTCGGTCTGCAGCGAAGTCACTAAACTTGATCGCTCCGAGTGCAATCTTTTTAATATCATCTTCAGAGATCGCGCGATCGCCTACAACCTCGCGAGCTTTTGCTTCTGCCTGATCCAGCAATTCTTCCATAAGAACAACACCTTTACGGCTACTCATCTTTTCGCGAGTCCCGTCATCGTTGCGTTGATCAATAACGCCAAACCATAGGTGGTACAGGTCGGTCGAGATACCTAGCTTTTTAGCCATCGCGAATAATTGCGTGAAATAAAATTGTTGTTCAGCGCCTACGCAGTAGATAACGCGGTCAGGATGCCAATTCTCTTCTCGATACAAGATCGTCGCCAGATCAGAGGTTGCGTACAGGGCCGCACCATTACTCTTTTGTACTAATAGCGGCACATCGAATCCATAATCATCCAGTGGCACAATAATTGAATTGTCTTCGTTTCGCACCGCAACGCCAGTCTCAAGTAACTTCACAATTGCGTCTTTACCAAGTGGTGCAAAGAAGGCTTCACCCAGTTCGTAATCGGTCGAAATGTTTAGTCGACCCATCACGTTATGGATATGAGCAAGTGAAATCTCGTTAAAGGTATCGCTGTATGATTTCGCCTCAGCGTCACCTTGCTCAAGCTTAATGAGCCACTGCTGCACAGCATCAGCAAGCTCAGAGCCACCGGCTTCTTTTTCTTCAGATAATGCTTTCTTTGTCTGGATATACACACGACCAAGTTCGTACACACCGCCCGTCTCAAGAGCTTCTGCACTACTAAACTTCAAGAACCCAACCACCCAGATACCAAACGGCGCACCGTAATCACCCAAGTGATTATCCGTAATAACCTTCCAGCCCGTTGCCTGCATCAACTGCTTGACTGCCCAACCCTGATTGCCAGGACGTAAATGCCCGACGCTATATGGTTTTGCCATGTTTGGGCTTGGGTATTCAACAACGACCGTTTTACCGGCACCATCCTGGTTTTCACCAAAAGAGTCAGACCAGCTAGCGTTCAAACTACTAGCCAGTGATGCGGCGTGAACACGGACATTAATAAAGCCAGGTCCCGCAACAGTCACCTCTTCGAACTGTGGAGAGTCGCGTAATTTGACCGCGATCGCATCGGCAATCTCACGAGGATTCTTGGCGAGAGGTTTTGCTAATTGTAACGCTGCATTTGTCGCATAGTCACCAAATTGCGGATCAGGGCGCGTTAATACAACATCCACAGTCACATCGAACAATTCTTTAATACAGTCGGCAATTAGCTTTTCATTCATACGGCTATTATAACAGAGGTATGAATAATCTCTAGGACAGACGTGCAGAGGCCGCGCGAACAAGTCCTGTGAACAATGGATGCGAACGAGTTGGTCGACTCTTGAACTCAGGATGAGCCTGGGTCGCGACAAAGTAATCAGCTGCTGGCGCCTCTATGAACTCGACCAGCTTGCCATCGGGTGATGTCCCCGTAATCGCTAGTCCACCAGCAGTAATATGGTCAGTAAATTTCTGGTTCACTTCATAACGATGTCTATGTCGTTCAATGACTGTCGTATCGCCATATGTTGTGGCAACTTTTGAACCCGCTGTCAGTTTCGCTTCGTAATCTCCTAGTCGGAGTGTTCCGCCAGTTGATTCTTTGCCCTGCTGACCCTCCATGATATAGACAACGTTTTCATTGGTTTCGTCATCAAACTCACTGCTATTTGCACTCTCTAGACCGGCTTTTCGAGCTGCAGCAATCACTGCTACCTGTAGTCCTAAACATAACCCTAGATAGGGCACATTATTGTCGAGTGCGTATCGTGCGGCCGCAATCTTGCCTTCGATGCCGCGCTTCCCAAAACCTCCCGGAACCAAAATACTATCAACACTCGCAAAGTCGGCCTCCGTCGCTTCTTCGGCATTAATCCAGACCGTCTCTAGGCCGACCCCCTCTTGCCACGCAGCAGATTTCAAGGATTCCAGCACTGAAATATACGTGTCTTCGTTATCCATGTATTTCGCAACCATACCGACGCGAATCGATTTCGCAGGAGTGTCGTTTTGCGCGACGACAATCTTTTTCCATGCAGATAGATCAGGTACTGAGGTATTGCCGGTAAATCGCTCGAGCACATCGTTAATGCCACTAGCGGCAATCGTTAATGGCACTTCATAAACTGTTGATGCATTCGGCAGTAGGATAACGGATTTCTCATTAATCCCGCCGAACTGCGCGATCTTACGCGCAACATCGCCAGGTGCAGGGTCATCGGTGCGCACCACGACACAATCCGGCACGATACCAAATCCACGTAAATCATTGAGGGCATTTTGAGCAGGCTTGGTTTTAAATTCTTTGCTCGTCCCAATAAACGGCACATAAACGACATGAACGTACAGACAATTCTCGCGACCAACACGTCCTGCGAACTCACGAATTGCCTCGACAAAGCTCAGTCCTTCGTAATCACCTACCGTTCCTCCGATTTCGACAATATGTACATCTGAGCCATCGGCTGCTAATTGAATTGCATCCTGAATCGCATTTGTGAGATGAGGAATCAGTTGCACGGTTTGTCCGCCGAATTTCCCTGCTCGCTCATCATTGATCAGTTGTCGTAACAGCTTGCCCGACAGTGTAATGTTATCCTGCGTTAATTCGATGTCTAGGAATCGTTCATAATGTCCTAGATCGAGATCAGTCTCCGCTCCATCCTTGGTAACAAAGCATTCTCCGTGTTCTTTTGGATTCAAAAGACCCGCATCTACGTTGAGATACGGGTCACATTTTTGGATCGACACTTTTAGACCCTTGGCTTGCAAAATGGCACCAATGCTTGCCGCAGTTATTCCTTTTCCGACGCCGGAAAGGACACCCCCAGTTACGAATATATATTTCTGTTTTACCCCCATGTTTGCTTGCACCTCCATGGAATTTTATTGTAACACCCCAGGATAACAAAACGCTACATCTAGCGTGTTTGTTGTGTATTCTACGCTAATATAAACATTCGTCTCGCCCTTTACGCTTATGGTAGAATAAGCATATGCAAAAGTGGGCAAAACCTCGTCTGAATAAAGATGGATTTACGATCGTCGAGTTATTGATCGTCATCGTCGTGATTGGAATTTTAGCCGCGATCACTATCGTTGCCTACAACGGTATCCAAGATCGATCAAAGAATGCCGTTATTCAATCCGATCTAGCAAATGCAGTAAAGTCACTCGAGTCTTATAGATTTACAACGTCAACAACAGAAAAATACCCTGTTGACCTTGCGACAGCAAATCTGAAAAACAGTACCGGAACGTCATACGTCTATACCTACGACAGCACCAATAACACCTACTGTCTGGCTGCGGTAAACGGTGTTTCATCGTATGTATCTAAATCAGCGAGTCCGGCCGTTCAACCGGGTGGCTGCTCTGTGACCTCAGGATTACTGGGCTGGTGGCCCCTGAATGGGAATACTAATGATGCGAGCGGTAACGGAAAGAATGGTACACCGACAGATCTGAGTACTGCAATTGGACAAAATAATGTCGCAGGCAACGCATATAATTTTACACTAGCGACATCAATGGTCGATTTACCGATATTAACGTGGAATACTGGTTCATTTAGTGTGACTGCTTGGTTCAATACGTCGACCAGTGGAGACCGTAAGTTATTTTCCACTAACACGTCCAACCCGCTGCAGATATTTACGGGTGGACAGATACGATCATGTGTCACCGGCTGTACACCTGGCGGACCCGATCTAGCAGATGGTACGTGGCATATGGGTACTACTGTTGGTGATGCAACTTCAACTCGGACATATGTCGATAACAATATCACACCTGCTGTCACGCAGACGGCATCGGCATCCGCCATGAACAACGCAGCCAGGATAGGTCGCGATCAATCAACGGGAAACTTTAACTTTGTAGGTCGTATCGACGACGTTCGACTCTATAACCGAGCGTTGTCAGTAGCTGAAATTCAATCAATGTATGCAGCCGGAGCACAGTAATACTACGGTGACTCGAATACAAAATATTAAAACCAGTAAGATTACTTCTTAATAACTTCGTCAATTGACGAACCAGGTGCATAAATTTCTAACGCACTATTATCCATATTCCAAGATTCCTGCACCGGTCGGACGATCTCCCATGCGCGTAGTAATTCTGGGCTGGTCGTGAAGATTCCTTTTCGACCCTCAATTGCATCGACAAGTACACGCTCGTACGCATCAGAATAACTCGTATCAGCCATCGGGATACTTCCCTCTTCAATGATTGTTTCCGTGCCGTCTTTATATTCAATTCGAATGTACGATCGTTTTTCGTTCAAGCTCTTGCCTGTTATCAACCGCAGCGGAACATCCTGCCAGCTAACGTCGTTACTTGCCAACTGCATACTGACGAATGTTTCAGTTAAACTACCGATGTTTCCTACTTCCTCTTGGTAACCCTGGTACTGCGCCCGAATAGTCAGACTTGGATCAGCAAGCTTCATGTTCTGCAGGGCAACTAGGCGATACTCGGATGCTTTATCCATATCGGAACCATCAGGAACGGGCATCAAAACCAATGATAATAGCTGCATCAAATGCCCCTGGATAAAGTCACGCAGCGCACCTGTCTCTTCGTAGAATGTCGCACGTCCTTCGACACCGATTGCCTCAGCAGCAACGACCGAAACGGACGAAACCCTGTCCTTGTCCCATGGCACGCCGGCAGCGCGCTGACGAAAGACCTCCTGCGCCATTTCCTTTGCAGCATAGTGATCAATACGATATATCTGGCCTTCTTCGTAGTAGCGCGAGGTACGATCGATATAATCATGTGCCGATTCCAGATCAAAGCCAAACGGTTTTTCAAACAATAATTTTACATTTGCACCATTCAGGCCGGCTTGTCCTAGGAAATCAACGATATCCGCAGCTGAGCTAGGGGGAACCGATAGATAGACGACTGCTTGCTCATCTGCCTGCAGGTCAACGTACG
>Ga0247817_10001150_pt1 | contig 14116 bp, 15 predicted proteins | sample UWRJL212509R1_FD_178010 | JGI IMG/M metagenome (GOLD analysis project Ga0247817, IMG submission 178010) | Plant litter microbial communities from Arlington Agricultural Research Station in Wisconsin, United States - UWRJ-L212-509R-1 | ecosystem: Environmental > Terrestrial > Plant litter >... | reverse complement strand
TGTTTTGCGTAAAATGTTTGTCGAATTGAACTAAAAATGTAATTTAGATTTTTCAAATTGTTGTAAAATAAAACTCTGATTTCCAGTTGCAACCTCGCATAACAGCGGTTTGGCGCAATTGCTCTTTTGGTTGGAAAAGTTCATTTTTATTTTCATAACTTCGTTTTGTCCAGCCGAGCGAACTCAGTTCCAATTGCCGCAACAGTCGCCAAGCCACAGGACGTTGGCAGCAATAGTAAAATAACTTCTATGAAATCAATAACCTTTTTTGCTTTGAGCCTGCTTATTTTGTCTTGTTCTGAGAAAACAAGCTCTAAACAAACTTCAATCATAAAGGATGAACCAATAAATGTAAGTTTTTTGAATGGTTCAGAAAGTATTGACGGATGTGGAGAATATATTATAGACATTAATGATACAATCGGGAGTCAAAAATATTTATTTGTCTCAAATCTATCAGAGTTTGGAATTATAAACTTGGATGGTAAAAAGCGAAAGTTATATAGAGATACAATTGAAAGTAAATTAATAAACGATAAAGAATACGTTTCAGTTTATAAAAATAATCAATATAAAGTCATACTTAATCTTCTATTAAAAGAGGCGCATGATGAAGGAGGAATTTATAAGGGTAAAATGATAATTACAAGAACAGAAAAAAATGTAAAAAAAAGTTTAGAAAAAACAATCCATGGAGAATGTGGTTGCTAAACTACTGCTGCCAACAGCGGTTTTGCGCTATTGCTGCTTTAAGTTATGAAATTACGTCCGGATTTCCTAACTTCGTCCCGTCCAGCCGAGTGTACGCAGTTCCAATTTCCGCAACAGTCGCAAAGCCACAGGACGTTATGCGACACTTTTGACCAACTCGATAACAATCACGTAAATGAAATACACTGTAAAACTTGACAATATAGAAATCGGCAAAAGCAAACTTGAATTTGCTGATCCACCAATGGGTATAGTTTTTGGTAAATTATTTTTGAAAGTTGAATCCGGATTTGACTTATTTAAAAATCATTGCGTAAAAAATAATATTCAATTTACCGAATATCCTGATGACAAACTTATCACAACTTTCAATATTCCTGGACTAAAAGCTTATCGTGAAAATGGTAATGAAATCGTGGGTGAGATTTCAATATCAGGAATAGATTCAGATTTTGAAATTACGATTATGGGAATCGCTTATCCATATTACGAGGAAGAATTTCCTGAACATGTAAAACGTTATAACGAAATGTTCTAATCTGTGATTAAATTAAAGCGATCGCATAACAGCGGTTTTGCGCTATTGCTCAATAAGTTATAAAATTAAATTATAATTTCCTAACTTCGCTTTGTCCAGCCGAGCGAACTCAGTTCCAATTTCCGCAACAGTCGCAAAGCCACAGGACGTTATGCCTAATTTTAAAGAACGATCAGAAAAACGACAAATAATGAAGAAGTTTTTACCGTCAATTTTATTTCTTTTAATAGTTAACGTTCTACATGCGCAAGAATGTCAGATTCCAAAATTATTAGACAAAGAAATTATTGAGTCGTCCAAAAATGAAAAGTTTGCGGAAGATGACTTTTACAGGATCAACGAATTGTTATTTGAGTACGAAGCAAAAAACAGCTTAAAATCTTTACAGAACTGTGTTTCATATTCTAAAAATATAGAAAAGTTATTTAACTCTGAAACAATTGAAAAACGTGTTTTAGCTTACAGGTTGATAGGAGTTGCTAATGATAGCGTATTTAATGACGAACTTATAAAAAGAATAAATTCTAAAGAAAGTTCGCTTTTAAAAACCTGGAGCACTACAGCTTTAATGGTAAATAGTTGTGCAAAAGCCTCAGATGATTTATTTGTATTGTTTTCTTCATTTCCTGAAGGTTTACCTGTAGATATTTTAATAAATATGTATATTAAATATGATACAGTTGCTGTAAAAAAAACTTGTTGGAAATTTATTGATTCGGAATTTAAAGATCAGCAAATTTTAGCAATTCAATGTTTGGCGAGCTATGAAAAAAATGAAAAATTACAAATGAAGCTTGTCGAATTTTTAAATACTTGGGACGATAGTTATAAAGGTTGGGTAATTGCGTCAATGTCTATGCAAAAAATGGAAAATCTAAAACCTATTTTGGAAAAATATATTGAAATAGGAAACTTAAAAAACGTTATAATAGGAGCGTTAGAAAATAGTACAACAGAAGCTGATAATAATTTTGCTAAACAACTAGAAAACAAGAAAAACTAGGCATAACAGCGGTTTTGCGCTATTGCTCAATAAGTTATAAAATTAAATTATAATTTCCTAACTTCGCTTTGTCCAGCCGAGCGAACTCAGTTCCAATTTCCGCAACAGTCGCAAAGCCACAGGACGTTACACGATATTTTGTGACAATCGTTTCCGAAATGAAAATTTACAATCTAAAATTTGCAAATTGATTTTTTGTGAAACTTTACAGAAAATCTTTGTCGAATTTTAAAACCAAAAAAAATACTTTGAAAAGTTTGTCAAAAAAACTTTAAAGAATTTGATTGTCAATTTTGAGAATTTTTGTCGAATTCTTTTTCTAAACTTTGTGTAAAATCTTTGTCGAAATTCGAAAACGAAATATTTTGTCAAATCAGTTTGCGAATTTCTTTGTCTAAAAATTTTGCGTCAAATCTTTGTCAAATTCAACTAAAAACGTAAATTCGATTTTCAATTTTGTTGTTGAATAAAGTTCTGATTTTCAATTAAAACATCGTGTAACAGCGGTTTTGCGCTATTGCTGCTTTAAGTTATGAAATTACATTTTAATTTCCTAATTTCGTTTTGTCCAGCCGAGCGAACTCAGTTCCAATTTCCGCAACAGTCGCAAAGCCACAGGACGTTAGCCGTCAGTCAAATGAAAACCGTTACACAATGAATCAAAAAATATTAGCGTTACTTGTTTTGTCTTCAATATTCTCATGCGAGAATTCAAAAACAAGTTCTCTTGAAAAAAGAATAACTGAATTAGAAACTATAAATAAAACTCTAGAAAAAAAATTAACGGAAGCAGATTATCATAAAATTTCTGCATCTCAAATTAATCTTTTCCCTGATAATGTTTTTGTCAAAATTGGTGAGAAGATTAAAGTGAGAGGTAAATTTTTTGAAGATAATTCCTTACCTAAATATAATCTTTACGAAACTGATAGTACATTTTCAAAATCGACTAGAAAAATATTATTGGAAAATATTACTAATCCTAGTTTTGAGATAATTTTCACTCCAAAAAATAAAAATCAGAATAAAATGTATGTTTCAGCAGAATTTGAATTCAATGGTGAGAAATTTGAAACTCATTCTCTAGTTCAATTTGAAATAAAATAACTCATGACCGAACGGCTAACAGCGGTTTTGCGCTATTGCTGCATTAAGTTATGAAATTACGTCCAGATTTCCTAACTTCGTTCCGTCCAGCCGAGCGAACTCAGTTCCAATTGCCGCAACAGTCGCAAAGCCACAGGACGTTAACCGCAAGTTGCTTTTCACAAATTCCCAATTAGCCGAAATATTTTTTAGTCTCGTTCGTTAAAATTATTGTCGAAAACTTTGAGGAAAATCTTTATCAATAATCTTTGTCGAATTTTTATTGTAGAGAAAGTTTGTCGAAAATCTATTTTGAAATTTTTATCGAAAACTTTGTCGAAATTGATATTCGAAAAATGGAATCAAAAACTTTGTCGAAATTCAAACTTGAAATGTTTGTCAATCGAAATAGAAGTTTAGAACGTGAAAAGTTTGTCGAATTTTGAAATGAAAAAAAAAATGTTTTGATTTCTGAAGCGAGTAAAAGAAGCGCAAAGTTTTTGTGTATTTTTGAGAATTGAAAATCTGGATTCAAGCATAAATTAGTTTTTTCAAATCTGCTAAAATTCAACTTTAGTTTTCAAAAGCACAAGCGGTTAACAGCGGTTTTGCGCTATTGCTGCTTTAAGTTATGAAATTACGTTTTAATTTCCTAAATTCGTTCAGTCCAGCCGAGTGTACTCAGTTTCAATTTCCGCAACAGTCGCAAAGCCACAGGACGTTATGCGAGATTGCGTTCGCAATTGTGCTAAAAATGAACTACTGATCCAAGATTGTCAAAATCTAAGTTGCTTATCAAAATTTAGTGACAAACGTCTTGGATTTATATTGCCGAAAATAAAAAAATGTTTTGTCAAATTTTGTCTAAACTTTATCGAATTAGATTGTCAGTTTTGCGAAATTGCATTGTGGAATTCATTGGAGAAAACTTTGCCGATTTTTTTGTCGAATTTGAAAACGAAGTTTTGCGAGTTTTGTTTTGTGAAATAATTCTTTGAGATTTCTTTGTCGAAATGTTTTGCGTAAAATGTTTGTCGAATTGAACTAAAAATGTAATTTAGATTTTTCAAATTGTTGTAAAATAAAACTCTGATTTCCAGTAGCAACCTCGCATAACAGCGGTTTTGCGCTATTGCTCAATAAGTTATAAAATTAAATTATAATTTCCTAACTTCGTCCAATCCAGCCGAGCGAACTCAGTTCCAATTTCCGCAACAGTCGCAAAGCCACAGGACGTTAGCGGCAACCAAGCCTTCGGCGGAAATTCGCGATCCAATTTAATCAGTTTGAAAAACTTTGTGGTTATTGTGTGTTCAATCTTTCGTACAGTTTGTGTTTTTTTGGCTGCAGCGCTAACAGCGGTTTTGCGCGATTGCTGTTTTGGTTGTAAAAGTTCGTTTTTATTTTCATAAGTTTGTTTGGTCCAGCCGAGTGTACTCAGTTTCAATTTCCGCAACCGTCGCAAAGCCACAGGACGTTAGTGGCAATGCAGTAATAATTGCGCATAAAAAACTACGATATGAAATTAAAAATCATAATATTAATTTTATTTTTCTTCAATTCTGTTTGTTTTAGTCAAACAGAAAATTCATCAATTGTTATTCAAAAAAATATTGATGATACGATTAAAGTATCGGTTGCGGAATTAATTTTAAAACCGAACAATTATCATAAAAAAAGAATTGAGGTAACTGGTTTTATAAGTCTAGATTTTGAAGGTACGGCAATTTACAATTCAGAGGAAGATTTTTCGCAACGGCTCTATAAAAAATCTATTTGGTTATCGTTGCATAAAGAAGATGCTTTTGCTTTAAAAAAGTTATATAATGAAACAGTTACAAAAGTTGTTGGTGTTTTTAATATGAATTCAGGTGGACATATGGATTTGTTTAGTGGAATTATTAATGTCGAAATCATTGGAAATAAAGTGTTTAAATAATTTGCACAGCCACTAACAGCGGTTTTGCGCTATTGCTGCATTAAGTTATGAAATTACGTTTTAATTTCCTAATTTCGTTTTGTCCAGCCGAGCGAACTCAGTTCCAATTTTCGCAACAGTCGCAAAGCCACAGGACGTTAGCAGTAATGCTAAAAACCGTTGAGACAATTCAATAACTTAACGCAACAAATCATAATCCTTAGATTTGTTGTAATATGGAACGTAAATACAAACGATTACAGTCTTCAGAGCGCATAATAATCCAAACTTTATTGACTGAAAAAAAATCAATCGCCTACATCGCCGAGCGTCTTGGGCGCAATAGATCCTCGGTATATAATGAGGTTAAGAAATGGGTGGTAAATCCCAAAGACAAGTACGATGCGGGTATTGCTCATTTCATGGCGAAGGAGAGCTATCTCAATAAAAGAAGCCTGGATAAGATCAATTCTCATCCAGAGCTCAAGGCATTTGTTTATGGCAGACTTCGCCAGAAAGATTCCCCTGAACAGATTTCCGGCAGGCTAAAAGAACTGTTTCGGGGCAATGCCGTAATGTCGATTTCCCACGAGGCAATCTATCAGCATATCTACAGGAAGCGACAATCAAGACTTGGCAAGGAACTGATTTCACTGTTGCCCTATTCGCACTCCAAAAGACGCCAGAAGCGTAAAGTAGCCAAGAATAAAAACAGGATAAGTGATGTCAAAAGAATTGACCTGAGATCGGCACACATCGAACTTCGCGAGGAAATCGGGCACTGGGAAAGCGATCTTGTAATCGGACGTGAAAATAAGAGTGCGATTGCAACTATTGTCGAACGAAAAACACGTTTCGTTTATATCATTGGGGTAAAATCCAAGCACACAAAAATCGTCACAAAAGCAATCGCTAACACAATGAAAAAACTACATCCGGATTTCCGAAAAACAATGACGCACGACAATGGAACCGAAATGGCAAATCATAAATGGCTTACAACCAAAACAGGAATTGATATCTATTTCGCCCATCCGTATTCATCATGGGAACGTGGCACAAATGAGAATACAAATGGTCTTATCAGGCGCTTCTTCCCAAAGGGTACGGATTTCTCAACTGTTACTAAAAAACAGCTTATGGATGCTCAAAACAACTTAAACAACCGACCCAGAAAAGTACTCGGTTACAAAACACCAAATGAGATGATGCAAATTGAATATTTTAACCTAAATTCGAACTTATTAAATTGACCTTTGTTGCGTTAAGGTCTTGAATCCACCTTATGCAAAGAACACGAAAAATAGTATTATCAATTATCTCCATTTTAATGCTTATTACATTTTTCTTCGTTGGGATTTATTTCCAAAAATACAAAATGGAACATACAAAGCCAATGAATGATTTAGGGATTTCCATTTCTGAGGAAATATTAAAAGCAATAGATAAGGGTGATAAAAGGGCATATCGAAATTTAGTGATTACATACTTAGATTATCCCACTCAAGACTTTTTACCAATTGCAATGGAAATGGCCAATAAACAAAATTATCCACCCGCATATTATGATGTATATTCTACTTTGACTGTTATGGAAAATCTTGATGAAGAAAATGACTCAATTTCAGAATGGGAAAATTGGAATCCAAGAATGCGAAGAATTGCATTAGAGTATTTATTGATTGGAGCTAAATTTGGTGATGAACAATCAATTGAAACAATAAAAGAATATTATAAGGAGAATAAAAGACTGAACAAAATATTGTATAGAAATGAAGATCTGATTATACAATATTCAGAAACAATAAAATCAATCAAATAATAACGTCGCCTAACAGCGGTTTTGCGCTATTGCTGCTTTAAGTTATGAAATTACGTTTTAATTTCCTAATTTCGTTTGGTCCAGCCGAGCGAACTCAGTTCCAATTTCCGCAACAGTCGCAAAGCCACAGGACGTTAGCAGCTATATTCGCCAAACACATGCTAAAAGATTCAGATTAGCTAAAAGTTGTATATTAGCTTTTCAAAAATTAACTAAAGCAAAACATATAATGAGTAAACTTATTGAATTAACGGAATTAAACTTACAAAAAGTAATTAAAATTCTTTTTATAACTGTACATCGTTATCCAACAACATATGGCAAAGTTACAGTTGAATCTAGTAAAATTACAAGCTTCGGAACAGTAAGTGCAAAACCAGATGGTATTTCTTTTAGATCAGACTATCCTACTTTTACTAGAGTGGATTTGGTTGGACGTAGAAGTATAGATGTCATTGAAACACCAAATCAAATTAGAGAAATGCTAGAGTCTAATTAATACAGCTGCTAACAGCGGTTTTGCGCTATTGCTCAATAAGTTACAAAATTAAATTATAATTTCCTAACTTCGTCCAGTCCAGCCGAGCGAACTCAGTTCCAATTGCCGCAACAGTCGCAAAGCCACAGGACGTTAGCAGCAATTTAAAACGAAAATCATGGAAACAATAAAAAGCATTTTAGAAATTATCAATTATTTATCGGCTCCTGTTTTAGTCTTTTTGGCATATAAAGGATTAGAACAAATAAAGGTCGCAAGGGAAACAAATAAGATTAATTCAAAACGTGACGCTTTTAAAATTGCTGCAGAACAATGTAATACTTTTAAAGACATTGTTATTCCATATGCTAAAAATCTCTCGGATGAAATAAAGAAAAAGGATATAAAGTTTTTTGAAATGTTCGATGTTAAAATTGATGGTAATATGCTCAAAGTTCAACCTAAACAAAAAATTCCAGATGAGGAATATGATAAATTAGATTCATTAGAGCACTTAATAGCATTCCATAACAGTTTAGAAGGATATGCATTGTATTTTACTTCAGGAGTAGCGGAAGATTTGATTGGGTTTAATACAACAGGAAAAGCATTTTGCAACATGGTCGAACAGTATTTACCGTTATTAGCAGTAGATTTTAACGGAGGTAATTACAAGAATATTAAGAAGCTATATTTTCATTGGCACAAGAGAATCGAAACAGAGAAAATATTGTTAGAAAAAAATAGATTAGAGGATAAATTAAAAGCAAATAAAACTGTAGATTTCAAATCTATTGGTACATAAAAACTGCTGCTAACAGCGGTTTTGCGCTATTGCTGCTTTAAGTTATGAAATTACGTTCAGATTTCCTAACTTCGCTTTGTCCAGCCGAGCGAACTCAGTTCCAATTTCCGCAACAGTCGCAAAGCCACAGGACGTTGGCTGCAATTGAGCCTTCGGCATCTTCGAATGAAATTTCCGATGTAAATATTTGACAGAGTTTTTGGTTACGAAATGTCCAAGATTGTGTACGGCTTATGCTTTTTCAACTGCAAGCCAACAGCGGTTTTGCGCGATTGCTGTTTTGGTTGTAAAAGTTCGTTTTTATTTTCATAAGTTTGTTTGGTCCAGCCGAGTGTACTCAGTTTCAATTTCCGCAACCGTCGCAAAGCCACAGGACGTTAACCGCAAGTTGCTTTTCACAAATTCCCAATAGCCGGAATATTTTTTAGTTTCGTTCGTGAAAATTATTATCGAAATATTTTGAGGAAAATCGTTATTAAAAATCGTTGTCGAATTTATTGCAGAGAAACTTTGTCGAAAATCTAATTTGAAATTCTTTGTCGAAAATTCTGTCGAAGTTTATTAATTAGAAACGTTATCGAGATTCAAACTTAAAATCTTTGTCAATCGAAATAGTAGTTTGGAAGCGTGAAAAGTTTGTCGAATTTTGAAACGAAAATGTTTTGATTTCTGAAGCGAGTAGAAGAAGCGTAAAGTTTTTGTGTGTTTTTGAAAAATGAAAATCTCGATTTCAAGCATAAATTAATTTTTCAAGTGTGCTAATATTCAACTTTAGTTTTCAAAAGCACAAGCGGTTAACAGCGGTTTTGCGCTATTGCTGCATTAAGTTATGAAATTACATTCAGATTTCCTAACTTCGTCCAGTCCAGCCGAGCGAACTCAGTTCCAATTGCCGCAACAGTCGCAAAGCCACAGGACGTTGGCTGCAATTGAGCCTTCGGCATCTTCGAATGAAATTTCCGATGTAAATATTTGACATAGTTTGTGGTTACGAAAATAACCAAGATTGTGTACGGCTTATGCTTTTTCAACTGCAAGCCAACAGCGGTTTTGCGCGATTGCTGTTTTGGTTGTAAAAGTTCGTTTTTATTTTCATAAGTTTGTTTGGTCCAGCCGAGCGAACTCAGTTCCAATTTCCGCAACAGTCGCAAAGCCACAGGACGTTATGCGAGATTGCGTTCGCAATTGTGCTAAAAATGAACTACAGATCCAAGATTGTCAAAATCTAAGTTGTTTTATTAAAACTTAACGATAAACGTCTTGGATTTATATTGTCGAAAATTAAAAAATGGTTTGTCAAATTTTGTCGAAGACTTTATCGAATTAGATTGTCAGTTTTGCAAAATTGCATTGTGGAATTCTTTGGAGAAAACTTTGCCGATTTTTTTTTTTGTCGAATTTCAAACCGAAGTTTTGCGAGTTTTGTTTCGTGAAATAATTCTTTGAGATTTCTTTATCGAAATGTTTTTCGTAAAATGTTTGTCGAATTGAACTAAAAATGTAATTTAGATTTTTTAAATTGTTGTAAAATAAAACTCTGATTTCCAGTTGCAACCTCGCATAACAGCGGTTTTGCGCTATTGCTGCTTTAAGTTATGAAATTACGTTCAGATTTCCTAACTTCGTTCAGTCCAGCCGAGCGAACTCAGTTCCAATTTCCGCAACAGTCGCAAAGCCACAGGACGTTAGGCGATATTACAAAACAAAATCTGATAAATCATGAACTGTATACCAAATCAACATTTAATAATTCTAATTTCTATAATTGTAGGTATTGGCTGTCTTGCTGGATATTCTAATTATTTAAACGTCAAAAGTCTTGAAAGTAATAAAAGCTTTGAGATTAATAAGAGAAAATTTATAATAAGCGCAATTGGGTCAGCATCGTTAGTTCCTCTTTTGCTTAATATGCTTTCTAGCAATTTGATTAAAGACACAAAAGATTTTGATCAAATAAATTATTTTGTTTTTGCTGGATTTTGTTTTATAGCAGGATTTTTCAGCGAGAGGTTTATAAATTCAATGGGAGAAAAAATTCTTAGAGATCTTGAAAAAACAAAGGAGAAAGTTAATGAAGCAATTTCTTCAGTAAAAGAAAATGAAGAGAAGATCGACTTCATTGTTTCTTCTGAATCTGATATTGACGATTCTGAAATACAGTCAAAAATTAATTTGTCAGATTTAACAAGCCAAAGTCCATTTGCAGATGATGATATAACAATGCAAACAGATAAAGTCATAAAATCATTTGCCGGAAAAAATAGGTTTAGAACAGTACAGGGAATTTCAAAAGAATTAAATTATACACCACTTATAGTTGAGTCAATTTTAAATGGTTTTCAAAGTCATGGAGTTACTAAAAAATTGAAAGGAAAAGACAATAGAGAATTATGGGCATTAACGCAATTAGGAAATGTAATGCTTGAAAAAAGTCAAAATCCTCAGTAACATCGCCTAACAGCGGTTTTGCGCAACTGCTGGTTTTGTTGTAAAAGTTCGTTTTTATTTCCATAACTTCGTTTCGTCCAGCCGAGAGAACTCAGTTCCAATTTCCGCAGCTGTCGCAAAGCCACAGGACGTTATGAGCAATGGCATTTTTTCAGGTTTTCTGCTCAAAAGTTCAGTCTTTAAAATCTTTGTCGAAATCTTTGTCGAAGTTTTTTGAAGACAAATTTTGTCGCCAATTTTGAGGAAAATCTTTCGAAAAACTTTCTCTAAATTCTAAATTTTGAAAACCTAAAAACTTCAAAGTTTGCCGAATTTGTTTGCCGAATACTTTTTCTGAAATTCTAATTCAAAAAGCAGAGACTTAAAAAACTTTGTCAAAATTCTTCGAACAAAAAAACTTTAAAAACTTTGTCGATTTTCACGCTTAATTTGAATTGAGTAGAAATCTTACCAAATCAAAAAAGCAAAGTTTGGGAGGTTTTGATATGTGCTGAAAAGCACTTTTCTTCTCAAATGCAAAAGCTCATAACAGCGGTTTTGCGCGATTGCTGTTTTGGTTGTAAAAGTTCGTTTTTATTTTCATAAGTTTGTTTGGTCCAGCCGAGTGTACTCAGTTCCAATTTTCGCAACCGTCGCAAAGCCACAGGACGTTATGTGCAAGCTAGCTAAAACCCTAACGAGATGATAATAATCAAGAATCAAAATTCTTTAGAGAATTCTAAAAGTAGAAATATCTTTCTTACCATTTTACTTTCTTTATTTTTACTTGCGGATTTTTACACATTGAAGACAATTTTGGACTCAAATCCAAATAATGATGATATAGATCTTTCATTCACGGAAAATTATTTTTTTGTTGTTTTTACAATTTTAGATTTGATATTTACTTACTTTATTTTTAAGTGGAAAAAATGGGCATTTTGGGGTACTTTATTGGTAAGTGTTTTAACCTTCATTCTCAATTTATATATTGGAGTTGAATTTGTTTTTGCTCTATTAGGATTAACGGGAATAGTATTATTGTTTTCATTACTTCAATTAAAGTCTAAAAACATTTCAGGATGGAAAAATTTAGAATGATTAGCCAGCACATAACAGCGGTTTTGCAAAATTGCTGTTTTTGTTGTCGCCGACCGTTTATTTTTTCATAATTTCGTTTCGTCCAGCCGAGTGTACTCAGTTCCAGATTTCCGCAACTTACGCAAAGCCACAGGACGTTAGCAGTAATTTTGCCAGAACATTTGTACTAAAATCAACTTTAGATGAAAACTACAGAAATAGTAACACTTTTAGGAATTGGATTAACTTTCATAATTGGAATCACAAATCTGATTGTTACTTTAAAAAATACTAAAAAAACAACTTTTATAAATTCAATAACGACATCTAGAATAAAATATATTCAAGAATTAAGAAATACGATTGCTGAGCTATGCAGTTTAGTAACAAGTTACAAATCTAGAATTTCAAAACTTGATTATGCGGATCATTTTGAATTACTAAAACAAACCAACAAGCTAAAATATCAAATTAGACTTTATCTAAATCCAGCTGATGAATATTGGGACAACCAAATGCTTAAATTAACTAATCAAATAGTTATCAAAGATGACATTGATCCACAAAATAAAATTGAAGAATTAATAATTATAACTCAATTTTTATTAAAACTAGAATGGGAAGGTGTTAAACGAGAGTCAGAAAAAGGAATCATTTCTGAGTTAGAAAAAAGAGAAATGTATAACAAATATGTAGAGCTTCATAAAAATCACATACTAAAAACAAAAACAAATGAAAAGAACAGTAATCTATAATTTGACTTTGGTTTGTTTGCTAATTGGATGTTCGTTACTTGGATATGGAATAGGAAAACTGTTCGATAGAACTTGTGAAGGAATTGCTATAGGTTTAGGATTTGGACTTCTACTTACTGCTATTACTTTATATAAAACATATCAAAAATTACTAGCTTTTAATAAAGAAAAATCATAAAACTACTGCTAACAGCGGTTTTGCGCTATTGCTGCATTAAGTTATGAAATTACGTTTAGATTTCCTAACTTCGTTCAGTCCAGCCGAGCGAACTCAGTTCCAATTGCCGCAACAGTCGCAAAGCCACAGGACGTTGTGCGCGATTTTGATGAAATCTCTGCTAAATAAGAAATACCGTTATTTGACGTTTAAATAAAAACGAAAACAATGAGAAAAAAAATCCTTTTTATTTCAGTTGCAATTTTTATCGTGTTTATGGTTTTAGCATATAAACCAATTTCATTTTCAGAAAATCCGAAAAGTTTTACTGGAAAAGTTTTGTCGGTTCACGAAGGCGGAATAAACGATGCGGTATTTAAGTTAGAAAATGATAAAAATACTTTTTACATAAATAGAGGTTTTGAAGACTTTGAAACCGCAGAATTACAATCTTTGATTGACAAAACGGTAATCATGCATTGTTCTGAAGGTTGGACACCACTTGATCCATTCAATAATAGAAGTAAAAATATTGAAAAACTCGAAGTCAATAATTCTGTCTTCTTTCCAAAATAAAACCTCGCACAACAGCGGTTTTGCAAAATTGCTGTTTCGGTTGTAAAAGTTCATTCGGTTTTTCATAACTTCGTTTTGTCCAGCCGAGACAACTCAGTTCCAATTTCCGCAACTTACGCAAAGCCACAGGACGTTATGCGAGATTGCGTTCGCAATTGTGCTAAAAATGAACTACTGATCCAAGATTGTCAAAATCTAAGTTGTTTTATCAAAACTTAGCGACAAAGGTCTTGGATTTATCATGCCGAAAATAAAAAAATGGTTTGTAAAATTTTGTCGAAGACTTTATCGAATTAGATTGTCAGTTTTGCGAAATTGCATTGTGGAATTCTTAGGAGAAAATTTTGCCGATTTTTTTTTGTCGAATTTGAAACCGAAGTTTTGCGAGTTTTGTTTTGTGAAATAATTCTTTTAGATTTCTTTGTCGAAATGTTTTGCGTAAAATGTTTGTCGAATTGAACTAAAAATGTAATTTAGATTTTTCAAATTGTTGTAAAATAAAACTCTGATTTCCAGTTGCAACCTCGCATAACAGCGGTTTTGCGCTATTGCTCAATAAGTTATAAAATTAAATTATAATTTCCTAACTTCGTCCAGTCCAGCCGAGCGAACTCAGTTCCAATTTCCGCAACAGTCGCAAAGCCACAGGACGTTGTGCGCTATTTTGGTCGACATCGTATAAAAAAGGACATTTATGAAAAAACTTGCTATATTAGTCGTGTTAGGTTTTATTAATTTTTGCCAATCTCAATCTATTAAA
>Ga0247817_10001149_pt1 | contig 14118 bp, 10 predicted proteins | sample UWRJL212509R1_FD_178010 | JGI IMG/M metagenome (GOLD analysis project Ga0247817, IMG submission 178010) | Plant litter microbial communities from Arlington Agricultural Research Station in Wisconsin, United States - UWRJ-L212-509R-1 | ecosystem: Environmental > Terrestrial > Plant litter >... | reverse complement strand
GGATCTGCTACGGTTAACGTAACTGGTGGAACTGGAACTTATACATATTCTTGGTCTCCATCAGGAGGAACTGCAGCGACAGCGACAGGACTGGCTTCTGGAACCTACACGGTAACATCAACAGACGCTAACGGATGTACGGCAACACAGAGCTTTACAATCACGCAGCCTGTAGCATTATTAGCAACAGCTAGCTCACAGACCAATGTTTCCTGCAACGGTGGAACAAACGGATCTGCTACGGTTAGCGTAACTGGTGGAACTGGAACTTATACATATTCTTGGTCTCCATCAGGAGGAACTGCAGCGACTGCTTCAGGATTAGCATCAGGAACCTACACGGTAACAGCAACAGACGCTAACGGATGTACGGCAACACAAAGCTTCACAATCACACAGCCTGTAGCATTAGTAGCAACAGCTAGTTCACAGACCAATGTTTCCTGCAATGGAGGTTCTAACGGATCTGCAACTGTTAACGTAACTGGTGGAACTCCAGGATACACTTATGCTTGGGCACCGACTGGAGGAACTGCAGCGACAGCGACAGGACTGGCTTCTGGAACCTACACGGTAACAGCAACAGACGCAAACGGATGTACGGCAACACAAAGCTTTACAATCACGCAGCCGACAGCAATTACAGCTACAACTTCACAAGTGAATATTGCGTGTAATGGTGCAGCAACTGGATCGGCAAGTGTAACAGCAACTGGTGGAACAGGCGCTTATACATACGCATGGTCACCATCTGGCGGCACTGCAGCGACTGCAACCGGACTTGTAGCAGGAAATTATACAGTTACAATCACGGATGCTAACGGATGCTCAATCACTAAGAACTTTACTATCACGCAAGCCGCAGCCATCAATGTAACGTCACAGCCAACCGCTGCCTCAGTAATTGAAGGAACAAACGCTACATTCAGCGTTACAGCCTCAAACGCTACAAGCTACCAATGGCAAGTAAGCACGAATGGCACAACATGGACCAATATTTCTAACGGAGGTACGAATCCTGTTTATGCTGGAGCGACTACAACTACTTTGACTTTGACGGGAGTTCCGTTAACTTTCAATGGTTATTTGTATAGAGCGCAAGTAGCAAGCGGTGCCAGCTGTTCAGTGAATTCAAACTCGGCTTTACTGACGGTTTCACCAGATTTAGATACAAAAGATTTCAGCCGCATAGCTGTAAACATTTATCCTAATCCAGCTTCATCTCAAGTATTTATTAAAATCCCTGAGATTTCAAACTACAGAAATTGTTCCCTTGCAGTATATGATCTAAACGGAAGAGTGGTAATCCAAAAAAGGCTTTCTACAGAATCTGAATTGATCGATATCGCGAATTTGCAACAAGGAGTTTATATTTTCAACATAACTTCTGACACTGCAAAAACTACAAAAAGAGTAGTGAAATACTAAATAGAAATACTGCTGGCGCTTCTACAAGAGCCCAGCAGTTATTTTTATAGCCAAACAAAAAAAGACTGCTTGCATAAATTTTGCAAGCAGTCTTTTTATTTATAAGTATATATGGAACTGGTAAAGAAATTATTCCAATTCTTCAATGGCTTCTGAATCATAATCTAGTTCGAGTGCTTTCACAGTCTGAACTGCATTTCCGGCAATTCCTCTGATCGAACCATACATTCCAATGGTATTGCTAATCACTTTGTCAATCTGTTTTTCGCGCTGGGTCCAGATTTTCTTCATCGCATTTTTCTCCTTCGTAAGGTCTAATTGCATCTGCGAAAACCCTTCCACAATACCTTCAATCTGCAGCCGGAATTCATTGCTGGTCAAAAAATCATACAGCATTGTCATCTTGTCGCCTTTATTTTCCTGAGATTGCACAGCTTGGCTTACTTGAATAAGCGACTGTCTCAAAACGGCGCTCAATCCTTTAAATTCTTCGTAAGTACAAATCCAGATGCCGTCTTTCATGCCCATTCGCTGCATGTCGCTTGGCAGCACTTCGGTCACCAAAACGCCAAGGCTCGCTTTTTTATCGCGAATATCATTTTTGAATTTCTCTATCCAAAGTGGCTGGAATGACTTGGTTCGTTTGCTTTCATAGTAAATCGTACCGCAATTCTGGACCTCAAAAGTATTGATCGTTTGCAGGCAGTCGGCTCCGTTGGCTCCTTTTTTTACCTCATCAATAGTATCCAGCGGAAAGTTTGTAGCCAGCCATTCTTCCATAGCCAATTCTAAAACTTCGCCCTGCAATTGCATAGAACCCTGCTCCTGCTTGCGTTTCATCTCCTCAATCAGCTTGCGCTGGTCTTCCGCCTGTTTTTGGTATTCTTTTATTTTCAATTCGTTTTTTTCCTCTTCCTGCTTGCGGATTTTTTCTTTTTCCAAAGTCAAGGTTTCATTCAGTTGCTGTTGCGCCTGCGCTTCAATAGCATCTTTCATTTCTAGTTTCTCGCGTTGCAATTTTGAAATTTCGCCTTCCATTTTATGCAATTCCCGAAGCTTCTCTGATTTTTCAGAAAGCTCCTTTTCCATCAGCGTGATTCTGTCCTTGTTTTCCTCCTCCAATTTGAGCTTTAAGCTCGCTGCAAAATTCTTTTCCGATTCCTTTTTTTCAAGCTCCAAACGCTCTTGAAATTGCTCGCGATCCTTTTTGGCCTTGGTCGCATAATCTTCCTTGGCTTTTTCCAAGCGTTCTTGAAACAGCTCGTTTTCATTCTTCTTTTTGGCTTCAAAATCTTCGCGTGCTTTTTCTAAAGCCTCACTTTTTGCCTTCCATTCGTTTTGCTGTTCGTTCTGCTTTTGCTGAAATTCTTTGCGAAGCGCGTCTTCAATCTGATGTTTTAAAATATCATTTACGTCGATCGAAGTCCCGCAACTCGGGCATTGTATAGAAGATTGCTGTGCCATGTGTGTATAATTTTAAGAATCGGAAAGATACTGCATTCCTGATAATTTCCCAACAACATGCGACAGCTAAAAATACGAGTCTGTCTTTGCAAAATTTGGCGACAGTTTATTGCCTGTCGCCTATTACCTTTTGCAAATTATCCTGTTTCATCCGTCCTGCTTCCTTATCATAATCTACAAAAAAGTTGATCCAAATATTTCTTGAAACCCGCATTATTATTGGCATAAAAACAATCAAGGCTCCGATTATTGCTCCAAAAGCGACTTTCAAATTTGCGCCAAAAACAAAACGACTGATCACAAATGCGGCTACGCCAAAGGCAATTCCGACGCCATAGCTCACGTACATTGCTCCGAAGAAAAATGACGGTTCGATTTTATACTTGAAACCGCAGTTGCTGCAGTGTTCGTGCATGTTAAAAACGTCAGCAAGATTGTATGGATTTGGGTTCACATACATTTTTTCATGCTGGCATTTTGGGCAGGTTCCGGTTAAGATGCTGTTGATTTTTGTTCCTTTTTTCATGATTTGTAAGAATTAAAATTGCAAGAGAAAGACTCCTGACTTAAAATTTCTTCAGAAAAAATCCTCTTTTCAAGCAAAAATTTTCATTTGCTTTAATAGGACAAATATACGATTGATAAAACACAAAAACTATGGCTGATTAACGCTTCTTCTTGCACAATTAAGACATAATACACTTTTGCTTATTGTCTATTGCCTATTGCCCGTCAATACTTATCTTTGCACAAACAACAACACAACAACAATGAACTACTTTTCTTCCGATTTCAAGCTCGGTATTTTAGGTGGCGGCCAATTAGGAAAAATGCTCTTGGCCGACACCCGAAAATTTGACATTCAAACTTACGTCTTAGACCCAAGTGACGAAGCGCCAAGCCGAATTGCCTGCAATAAATTCTTCCAAGGAAATTTGATGGATTTTGACACCGTTTATAATTTCGGAAAAAATGTGGATGTGCTGACTTTCGAAATTGAATTGGTCAATATCGAAGCTCTGGAAAAATTGGAGAGTGAAGGCATTAAAGTTTTTCCATCTCCAAAAACCTTACGAGGCATTCAAAATAAAGGAAAACAGAAAGATTTTTACGTAGAAAATAATATTCCGACAGCGCCACATAAGAGATTTAATTCTATCGAAGATTTAAAATCTGATGTCACATCGAGCGCAGTCGAGATGCCGTTTGTATGGAAAAGCGCCGAATTTGGTTATGACGGAAACGGCGTAAAAGTCGTTCGATCTATTTCTGATTTAGACAATCTTCCCAATGTGGAATGCATTGCAGAAGAAATGGTTCCGTTTAAAAATGAATTGGCGGTAATTGTTGTCAGAAATCCAAAAGGAGAAATCAAAACCTATCCTGTAGTGGAAATGGAATTTCATCCCGAAGCCAATCAAGTAGAATATGTAATTTGCCCTGCAAGAATTGACGAAAAAGTGGCTGAAAAAGCACGAGCAATTGCTTTAAATGTTTCCGAAAAATTTAACCACGTCGGACTTTTAGCCGTAGAAATGTTCCAAACTAAAGACGACGAAATTTTGGTAAACGAAGTCGCGCCAAGACCGCACAATTCTGGACATTATTCCATCGAAGCCAGTTATACTTCACAATTCGAAAACCATTTGAGAGCGATTTTAGATTTGCCTCTAGGAAATACCGACAGCAAAGTAGCCGGAATTATGGTCAATTTAGTCGGCGAAGAAGGTTTTTCTGGACAAGTAGTTTATGAAAATATTGAAGAAATCTTGGCGATTGACGGAGTTACGCCACATATTTATGGAAAACGGGAAACAAGACCGTTTAGAAAAATGGGACACGTGACGATTGTTAATGAAGATATTGGAGAAGCTAGAAAAATTGCTGAAGATGTGAAGAAATTGATTAGGGTGATTAGTAAATAGATTTTTAGATAGTTGGACTTCTTAGATTTTTAGACTTTCGACTTTTGACATTCAGACTTTAAGACTTAAATAAACATAAATGAAAGTAGCAATCATAATGGGTTCCATTTCAGACATGCCAGTCATGCAGGAAGCCATCGACATATTAAAAGACTTCAATATTGAAACAGAAGTTGATATCGTTTCGGCACACAGAACGCCGGAAAAATTATTTGATTTCAGCAAAAACGCGCATACGAGAGGAATTTCTGTGATCATCGCCGGAGCTGGCGGCGCGGCGCATTTGCCAGGAATGGTGGCTTCCATGTCCCCGCTTCCTGTAATTGGAGTTCCTGTGAAATCGAGCAATTCTATTGACGGTTGGGATTCTGTTTTGTCAATTCTTCAAATGCCAGGCGGTGTTCCTGTTGCAACTGTCGCTTTAAACGGTGCAAAAAACGCTGGAATTTTGGCTGCACAAATCATCGGAAGTTCTGATGCTTCGGTTTTAGATAGAATTATTGCTTATAAAGAAAATCTAAAGCAAGCTGTTATCAAAGCTTCAGAAGGTTTGAAACAGTAAGTTTTTCCACAGAGATTTACAAAGGGTTTTCACAGAGATTCACAAAGTTTTAAATTCTTTGCGTGACTTTGCGAAAACCCTTTGCGCTTCTTTGCGGTAAAATTCTCTTTTACTCCGCTTCCAATTCCTCAAAAACAGCTTCATATTCAGAAGCAACGATGTCTTCACGACTGATCCAATATTCTGAAGTTGTCAATCTAAAATTCACATTATCTTCTGTTTCCAAATACCACAAAATTGAATCCGCTTCTGGAAAAGGAACAGCTTGAGTCATTTGTGCATCAAAAAGTCGTTTGACCAAATTGCTTCCTGAAAGTCCGTCGTTTAATAAAACAAGTGCCATTTCTTTCGTAATTTTTGTTTCTTCTTTAGCATCAATTGCTTCAAAAGAACAGTCAATTATTGATGCTTTTGCGTTTGGAAAAGTTCCGTTGTAGGCTTTGAAAAGCAATTGGTTGATGTGAAATAATTTGGCATGAAGCCCGATTTCTGGATATTCTTCGCACACTTTATCCAAAAGCATATCGTTTGAAATCTGGTGCAATTGCCCTTCATTCAAATCTTCCGACAACTTATATTCTAATAAAATCAACGCCGCATCTTTGCCTTCAAAATCAGAAATTGCCATGAACAATAATTCTTGCAAGCTTTCTTTTTCTGCACTTGTCGCGTCTGGATAATCAAATTTTTCTAAAAGTTTTATGTAGTCTTCAGTTGTCCAATAATTCTCTATCTCGTCAACAATTTCTATATTCTTAATCTCAACTTTATACTTCATAATTTTCGTTTTTTACAAGTTAGGGGAAATAAATGTGGGAAGCGATTAAATAACATTTCTATAACAAGTGATTTTTTGTGCCACAGAGATTCGCATAGATTTCACACAGATTCACGAAGTTTTAATCCTTTGTGTGACTTCGTGAAAACCCTTTATGAATCTCCGTGAAAAAACCGACGCTAACCTTTTCACAACACTCTTTTAAATTCCCACCCAATTTCATACTTTTGAATCCAATCTCAACGAAAATTATCCCGAAACTTCGGGACTTAATGGTTCAAAAATTAATTAGTAAAACTTATATGTCAATACTCACACAAAAATTCGCAACACAACACGATACCGCTCCTTTTTCGCAAATTAAAAACGAAGATTTTCTTCCCGCTTTTAAAGACGGAATCGCAACTGCAAAAAAAGAAATCGATGAAATAATTGCCAATCCAGAAGCGCCGACTTTTGAAAACACGATTGAACCAATGGATTTCAGCGGATCGACTTTAGATAGAATCTCAAGCATTTTCTTCAATTTGCATTCTGCAGAAACCAATGATGAAATTCAGAAAATCGCTCAGGAAGTTTCTCCTCTGCTATCAGAATTTGGGAATGATATTCGGTTGAATGCCGATTTATTTCAAAGAGTAAAAACAGTTTATGATAATAAAGCAAACTTGAATCTGAATGCAGAACAAACGACTTTATTAGACAAAAAATACAAGAGCTTTTCAAGAAACGGCGCCAATTTATCAGAAGAAAAGAAAAATCAGCTTCGCGAAATTGACAAAGAATTATCAAAATTAAGTTTGGAATTTGGAGAAAATGTTTTGTCAGAAACGCAAAATTTCCAACTTCAAATTACACACGAAAAAGATTTATCAGGTTTGCCAGAAGGAACAATCGAAGCTGCAAAAGAATTGGCCAAAAGCCAAGAAAAAGAAGGCTGGATTTTCACTTTAGATTATCCAAGTTACGTTCCGTTTTTGACGTATGCTGATAATCGCGAATTGCGTAAAAAGATGGCAATAGCTTTTGGTTCAAAAGGTTTTCAGAAGAATGAATTTGACAATGAAGAGATTGTTCTGAAGATTGCAAGATTGCGTTTTGAAAGAGCAAAGCTTTTAGGTTATGCTTCGCACGCACATTTTGTCTTGGAAGAAAGAATGGCCGAAAGTCCGGAGAAAGTGACGACTTTTTTAAATGAATTGTTAGAAAAAGCGAAACCTGCAGCTGAAAAAGAATTTAAGCAATTGAAAGAATTCGCCAAAGATTTAGACGGAATTGAAGAATTGGAAAAATGGGACGGCGCTTATTATTCTGAAAAACTGAAACAGCAATTATTCAATTTGGATGATGAAAAACTGAAGCCTTATTTCAAATTAGAAAATGTTTTGGAAGGTGCTTTTACCGTGGCCAGCAGATTATATGGCTTGACTTTCGTAGAAGTAAATTCGATTGAAAAATACCACCAAGATGTAAAAACGTATGAAGTAAAAAACATTTCAGGCGAATTGGTTTCTATTTTTTATGCCGATTTTTTTCCAAGAAAAGGAAAACGAAACGGCGCCTGGATGACTTCTTTCAAATCGCAATATGTTTTGAGCGGCATTAACGAAAGACCACACATTTCAATTGTTTGCAACTTTACAAAACCTACAGAAACAAAACCTTCGTTATTGACTTTCAATGAAGTAACAACTTTATTCCACGAATTTGGCCACGCTTTACACGGAATGTTGGCCGACACGATTTATCCAAGTTTATCAGGAACAAGCGTTTTCTGGGATTTTGTGGAATTGCCGAGCCAGATTTTCGAAAACTGGTGCTATGAGCCGGAAGCTTTGGCTTTGTTCGCGCATCATTATCAAACTGGCGAATTGATTCCGACAGAATATATTCAGAAAATTAAAGAAAGTGCAAGTTTCCAGGAAGGTTTGGCGACAATGCGCCAATTGAGTTTCGGACTTTTAGATATGGGCTGGCACGGACAAGATCCGACGGAAATCAAGTCGGTTAAAGATTTTGAAACCGCGCAGTTTGAATCTACAAAATTATATCCAGATGTGAAGGAAAATGCGATGAGTACTTCGTTTTCGCATATTTTTCAAGGTGGTTATTCTTCAGGATATTACAGTTATAAATGGGCAGAAGTTTTGGATGCTGATGCTTTTGAATTCTTCCAAGAAAAAGGAATTTTTGATGCAGAAGTTGCAAAAAGATTTCAAGAAAATGTGCTTTCAAAAGGCGGCACTGAACATCCGATGATTTTGTACAAACGCTTCCGCGGCAGCGAACCGAAGCCTGATGCTTTGCTTAAAAGAGCAGGATTATTGAAGACTTCTTAGACTTCTTAGACCTCTTAGACTTCTTAGACTTTTTAGATTTTATTGAGATGGATTGTTGGATTATTCTGGCAATCCATTTTTTTATTTGGAAACTTGGGTTTTGTCTTCCGTAGGGTGAAAATGAATTTCCCTCGAGCATAAATTAGCTTCCGTAGGATGAAAATGAATTTCCCTAGAACATAAATTAGCTTCCGTAGGACGTGAATGAATTTCCCTCGAGCATAAATTAGCTTCCGTAGGACGAAAATGAATTTCCCTCGAACATAAATTAGCTTCCGCAGGATGAAAATGAATTTCCCTCGAGCATAAATTAGCTTCCGTAGGACGTGAATGAATTTCCCTCGAACATAAATTAGCTTCCGCAGGATGAAAATGAATTTCCCTCGAGCATAAATTAGCTTCCGCAGGACGTGAATGAATTTCCCTCGAACATAAATTAGCTTCCGTAGGACGTGAATGAATTTCCCTCGAGCATAAATTAGCTTCCTTAGGACGAAAATGAATTTCCCTAGAGCATAAATTAGCTTCCGCAAGTTACAAACGAGTTTCCACAGGATGCAAATGAATTTCATTAGAGCAAAAAGTTATTTTCCGCTTGCTACAATACGGCTTCCGCTGCTGTAAAATGATTTCTTCTCAAAGTATTTACTTTTCTAATTCATTGAAAAACGTATATTTAACACTTTGGTTTTAAGAAAAGTTTAAGATTTTTTACAGATTTTACTTATATTTGAAACTTGACAAACTTCCCCTTATGAGAAAAATTCAGAAGAATTTGCTTTGCACCGTGCTTTTAATTTTCATGGCAGTCAGCAGTTATGGCCAGTTGCCGAATTTTACTTTAAATGTAACTTTTACCCATGAAACTTGCACCACAAACGGAACGATGAACTTTACTGTCTCAGGAACCAATCCTGCGGCGAATATTACTTATACAATCTATCTGCTTCCAGATACGACAAATCCTTATCGAACCGTTTCGACCAATACATTATCAGGATTAAGCGCTGGGAATTACCGTGTGGTGGCTACGCAGTCGTTGGGAACTGCCAATAACAGCCAGCAGAAAGATGTGACGCTCTTAAATCAGGTGGCGCCTCTTGAATTTAATATGGGGTCTGGTACAAACAATGCCTGCGGATCGAGCGGCGTGATTACTGTCACGGTTACTTCAGGAACGGCGACGGGTTATGAAATAATTTCTGGTCCGATTACGCGGCCGCTTCAAACCAGCAATGTTTTTACAAATCTGGTCGCAGGAAATTACCTTGTGCGGGTTCACGATGCCTGTGGCAATGCTGCCAGCCGTTCGCATTCACTGGTTGTGCCTGCGTATCTTTCAAACGGACTTTCTATTTTGACATCAGAATTTCCAGATCCGGAGTTGCCAGATTGTGGAATGATTAAAATTGGACATTTCATCAGGATTTTACCAAATTATTATGTCGCCTATCCTTTGACATTCAGATATACTGTTTATCCTTCAGGCGGTGGTGCTCCGATTGTTGTGACTTCTGTTGTCAACGGCAGTTCTGGAGTACATGCGGGTGGTACAATTCCCGCCATAGATCCTTTTACGGCTAACATTCCATATGGTGTTACTTCATTTACTTATGATGTCGAGCTTATTGACGGTTGTGGTAACCGGTACACCCGAAATGGAAATGTTGTCAACAAACAAATGACGGCGAGTATTTCACTCGGAATGGCTTCTTGTGGAAAAAAATTTTTAAAAGTTAGAGCCACGAACTTTACGTTTCCTATAAAGGTAGATTTTCTGACATTTCCAGCAGGTTTTAATCCGAGTGCTTTTAATCCTATGCATCCAAATTTTAATAGCTATCCTGAATATGGTTCTCCAACAAATCCAGTTCCTGAAGGAACTTATTCTATTCGCATAACCGATGGTTGCAACAGAACTTCAACTGCAAGTATTAATGTAATTAATCAAACAGATGCTTCTGCTGTGGGCGAAAACAGCTGTGAGGTGGGAGGAAGCATAACAGCGGGTGTCACGGGATCAAGAGTTATTTCTGCAATTATTACTGTCGCGCCGCCAGGATTTGCCTTTCCTTTAGAATATAATGCCAGTTCTTATATTACTTCACAAGGCATTGTTGTAATCACAGGAATTATCATTGCGGGTGATTATGTCTTAAAATTAAAAGACGAATGCAACAATGAATACACAGAGCCTGTGACAGTGCCTGGATTTCAGCCTCCGTCAATAAATTTCAGTTATGCAGGAAGCTGCAGGCCGGGATTTGGCTCTATTTATATGGGAAGAAATCCGTCAACGTCGAATTTAGTTTCTGTTATTTTTACTTCAGTGCCAGCAAACTATCCGGCAAATCTTCCTCGTGACGTTTCAAGTTATATTCGAGGCAGTTATTTAATGATGGACGGACTGCCTATTGGTGTTTATCAAGCCACATTTGTGGATCAATGTAATATTAGTGTAAGCTCGACATTTACTGTCAGAGAATATGTAGGAAATACCACGGTGACAATTACCGAAAGATGCTCCTCATTTGATATGTTTTTATCACATTCGAATACCAATAACGTTTCAAATTTGGGCTATTGGCTGCAAAAATACAATCCGGTCTCAGGGCAGTGGGGACATCCGTTTACGGGAATTCCTTATGTGGAATCAACAATTCCAAGCAGTTCTAATTCAATTACTTTGACAAATTCCATCTTGAACAATAATTTGGGAGCAGGTGGAAAATATAGAGTCTTAACAGCTTCATCTGTTTTTGCATCTCCTGGAAGCCCTACTTTCTGCCTGAGAGTTTTGCGTGAATTTGAAACCGGAGCAACACCTGTAATCAATCAGGTTTTGAGTTCATCATGCTCTGGAAATCTTTCTGACGTTTTGCTGGATGTAACTTCCTCTGGACCGCTTACATATAAAATACTAGAAAAAAATAACCTGCCTTTTCCTGTTGACAATTTAAATAATCCGTTGTTTACCGGGCTTCAAGTTGGTGTTTATTTATTTCAAGTTGAAGACTTGTGTGGCAACAGATCTACTATTCGCCACGATGTTTCTGCGCCTTTTGTTTTTTCAATTTTTCCGTCGCTCTGCAATGCAACAAATAGCACTCTTTCTGTGCCTAATTTTTCTTACCTGAGGTATGAATGGTACAAACAAGGGCAGGAATCGGTAATTCTGAGCAGGACTTCTATCTTGAATTTCATCCCTCTAAATTTGAGTTCGCACGCCGGAATTTACCATGTGAGAATTATATATCCGTCAAACACGTCTTCTTGTTTAAATCAGACGCTTACTTATACAATTAATGCTGGAAACACGCCAAATGCTGGAAATGACAACAGCGTCAGCCTTTGTACGATTCCAACATCAATCAATCTTTTTGACTATTTATCAGGAACTACTGATTTAAACGGAACTTGGCAACAAATTACGCCAGGAGGAATTCTAACAGGCAATGCTTGGGACTTGACAGGCGTTACCAATGGATTGTACCAATTCAAATACAGCGTCAACGGTTTTTGCGGCGTGAAAGACGAAGCTACGATCAGAATACAATTAGGCGCTACAATTGCACCACCGATTTTAAATCCCGTGCCTGCTGTGTGCGTTGGCGAGCCTGTGAATATTTCAATTTCAAATATCAACCTGCTCTACACGTATTCATGGACTGGGCCAAATGGATTCACGTCTAATCTGGCAAATCCGGTTTTTCCTGAGGCAACTTTAAATATGGCCGGCGTTTATAGCGTGACAGCATATTTGAGCGTTGGCGCTTGTGCTTCCACTGCTGCAAATGTCACTTTAGCCGTAAATCCTTTGCCAGAATTTCACTTTGAAAATAACGCGCCGTCAATCTGCGAACTGCAGAATATTACGCTTTCCACGAAGGGAGACAATTTTGACGAAAACTTGGCGCATCACGTTTGGTATCATGAAGGAAATGAAATTTTTGGCGTAAATAGTTCAGAAATTGAAGTAAATCAACCAGGTTTTTACAAAGCCATCGTGACCGCAAATGGCTGTTCGAGCCAGCGGGAAATTCGAGTGGAACGCAATGTTGCTGCATTTGCCGTAGGCACAAAAGTGGGCTGTGAAAATGAACTGTATATGCTTTCGGCCTTTGCGCTGGACAATTCGTTTGACGAATCTAACGTAACTTATGAATGGACAGGACCAAATAATTTCACTTCTACAGCACAAACTGTTGACGTTTCAGGTTTGGATTCTGGCGATTACAAAGTGGTTGTGACCAATGATTCTGGCTGTAAAGCAGAAGCGATTATTTATGTAAGAAAGGCATTTTGTAAAATCCCGAAAGGAGTATCACCAAATGGAGATGGCGCAAACGACACTTGGGATTTATCTGGACTCGACATTCATAAAGTCAAGATTTTCAACCGATATGGAACTGAAGTCTATGAACATTATGACTATATTGACAACTGGTTTGGCCAGGCAAAAAACGGAAATCTCTTGCCAAGCGCCACATATTATTACTACATAAAATTCAGAAGCGGCCATGAAAAAACGGGCTGGGTTTATTTGAATAGAGAAGTAAATTGATAGAAATGGATTGTCTATTACGGCAATCCACTTTTGTTCAAATAAAGTTTCAATTATTTTTGAAAGTTTAAAAATAAAGTTATACATTTGGTCTATGGAATTCAAAGAAGCAAAAAATAAATTCATTCAAACTTGGGGCGCATTAGGCTCTCAATGGGGAATTAACAAAACGATGGCACAAATTCATGCCTTGTTGATGGTTTCTCCAGAAGCGCTTTCGATGGAAGATATTATGGAAGAACTTTTGATTTCTAGAGGAAACGCCAGCATGAATTTACGTGCCTTGATGGATTGGGGAATTGTTTACAAAGAATATAAATCAGGAGAAAGAAAAGAGTTTTTTACAGCCGAAAAAGATTTGGATGAATTGGCCGTAAAAATTGCAAAAGAAAGAAGCAAAAGAGAAATCAAGCCCGCTTTGCGCGTATTGAAAGATGTTTCTTTAATCGATCCAAACCAATCTTCAGAGACCAAACATTTTGTGGACCAAACTTCAAAATTGTATGATTTTGTATTAAAAGCTGATAATATGATTGACAAAGTAACCGAGTTTAAGGACAATTGGATTGGGCGTTTGGTTATGAAAATCATGAAATAAAAAAATTTAATTAAAAGTTTCAATTTTTTCTGAAAGTTTAAAAATTTATAGCTATGAAAACAGCATTTAAAATAGCAGAAATAATAAATATAATTGCTTTGTTGTTTTTAGGACTAGGCGGTTATGGAATCGGAGCTACAGGTTTTTTGCAAATCATTTCTGCGATTGTATTTTTGTTTTTATTCCCAAAAAACAAGCTGATTTACATTTATTTCGGAATAGTAATCATTTTCTTTTGCTTCTGGGATGGAAATTTTGATTGGCTTTTCGCCTTACCCATATTTTTAGTTTTATTTCTGACATTCATTATCTACAAACAGAAATCAATTCTAAACAAAACTTCAAATTCTCAAAACAATGAAAACACTTGAAAACCAAACCCTGCTTTTTGACGAAGATTGTCCGCTTTGCCAAGTTTATACGACCGGTTTTATTAAAGCTGGTATGTTAGATAAAAACG
>Ga0247817_10001148_pt1 | contig 14127 bp, 26 predicted proteins | sample UWRJL212509R1_FD_178010 | JGI IMG/M metagenome (GOLD analysis project Ga0247817, IMG submission 178010) | Plant litter microbial communities from Arlington Agricultural Research Station in Wisconsin, United States - UWRJ-L212-509R-1 | ecosystem: Environmental > Terrestrial > Plant litter >... | reverse complement strand
CTTTAGCAGTCGAGGGCCAGTACATAAGGCGCGAAGGCTGGAATGTAGTATCGTCGAAATCGTCAATGCCTAACAGCCCTGCCAGCTTACGCCCGAGGGCTTCGTACTCTTCGGGCTTTACCTCCCGGTCTAAGGGTATCAGCAGGCGCAGGCGCGGGGCCTCCGGGCTGTGCTTGTGAGTTGAGTACACAGCGGCCGCACAACCGTACATAAGGGTGAAATTAGCCCAGAAATCAGCCGTACTAACTTTGAGGTGGTCGAGGTCTAAGGTAAGCAGTTGGCGGCTCAGGACGCTGGTAGCTTTACGCCTGCCGTTGGCAATATAGCCCCCAACAAACCCGCCTACGTCCTTCAGCTTATCCTGCTGTGCCTTATCCATTTTAAGATAATCAGCGTACGTCTCATGCGTTACATGCGTAACAGAGACCCGCTTCAGCAGATCGGGCCAGGTAATATCTTCATTGCGCCAGTTGGTACTCTCCCGGCTTTTGCCGACTGCTATTGTAAAAGTTGTAAGGTCTTGCATACATCTATTAATAAGTTATTAAATTCATCAGTCGGTTTGGCATACGCAAAAGTGCGGTTATGCTCCTGCCCTTTATCTTCGTTGCACTTACGGCAGGCCAGTACTATTTTGTTATGCCCTGTCAAGTCCTCCAGCATTCGCCGTATATCCCAACGAGGGTAAACATGCTCCCGCGTAGCGTAGTCAGGCCCCGGCGATTCGTTGGGTAACTGCGCCATTAACAAACATTTTATCCCGCAGTAAACGCACCGGCCTTTGTGCTTAGTGAATAACTGCCGGAGGTCTTTACGTATGTACTGTTGCCTTTTAGCGCGTCGTTTAGCCTGCTGTGCTTCCTGTCGGGCTTGTTTAAGTGCGATAAGCTCGTAACTTATCTCCCTACTGAGCTTTCCCATAAGCTAGTATAAAAGGTCAAAAATCTCCCGTTCAACAGGCTCACCGTTTACAAGTATCACAGCCTCCGGGTTACGGTCGCAGGTAATTTGTATGTATTCTTTCTCCCGTTCGATGCCTATACAATTACGACCCGTATTGCGACAAGCTACAGCGGTAGTGCCAGAGCCTATACAATTATCTAACACGGTGTCGCCTTCGTTGGTGTAAGTCTTAATTAGGTATTCACAAAGGGCCACAGGTTTTTGATTTGCGTGGAGTGAGCTGTTCTGAGTATCAGTTGAAAATACTTGTATGCTCCGAGGGTAGCGCTCTTCGGAGTCGTAATGGTAATCATTTTTCATATCGCCATAAACCTCCGTTTGCAGATGCTTTGCCCTGAACGTCTTTTTACGTACGTGTCCCGTGGTTTTTTGTGGGGTGTATAGGCACTGTTTTTTATAAAAGACATGTATAAATTCATGGTTTCTCATAGGCTGTCTAAGGGCGTTTAAAAACCCCGTGCCCTTTACTTTGTCCCAAACCCAATCGTATTTATACCATTTTATATTGCTCAATCGGAGATAGGACGAGAAAGGCTCCGCACCAAAAAGAACGATAGCGCCATTAGGCTTTATAAATCTTTTGTATTGCTCCCAAAGGAGATCAAAAGAAATAACTATATCCCACTTACTTTGCGTTGTACCATACGGCAAATCACACAGGATCATATCTATACTGCCATCTTTCAGGCGTTTCATTTCTTCGAGGCAATCGCCAAAGTGAAGTTGAAAGCTCATATTACCTCCCCCTCTATACCGTTAACGATACGGATACCAAGCGACTGCGCCCATCGAATCTCCTCAGCCATACCCGCGCTTATGCGGTCACCACATAGGTAAAGCACATCAAACATGTGATAATCAAAAAATGTTCTATTGTTCTCTGTGCCTCTCAAACGCTGCTCAGGTATCGCGTCATCCATTGCCAGGCAGTCAACGATATAAGGCGCAAACGGCTGTAGGTCTGGCCTTGTCAGGTTCATTTCTTTAACGATAGCCAGTACCTCAGCTATGTTAGCGGAGACGTTGCCCCCTATCGGGTGAGCGATATAAACTAATTTCATAATAAAGTTATTTGGGAGGTTAAATATACAGGGTTACCCCGTGATTAATTTGTGAACTGATAGCCAATCTAAGAACGCCGCGCGGGTAGCCGGTTCGCCTATTGCCTCGAGCATTTCAAGTGTCTCCAGATCGCGCCCGTTTTCAAGCAATTTAGCTATTGCAGTAGCCAGGAACTCGCCCTGAGTGTTTACACCGGCAATTTGTATTTTAGTGATAGCACCAATTTCCTGGGAATTGTATTTCTCTTGGAGTTCTTCCAGCTCATCGGTTATAAGCCTTGCCCTACGTTCGACACCCTCGGCCTCTCCCTCCGCGTAATCTAAATCTTTTTCGAGCTGGTCTATCTGCTCTAAAGCGTTCTGGTAGTCATATTTTAACTTCGCCAGTTCAGATTCTAATTCTGCTTTCGTTGCCATAATACCGAGTAAGTTTAATAAGTGTGTACAATTTCGAAAGCGGTTATTTTGCCGTCGAGGAGAGTAAGTTTGTAGACGTGCGTAGCAGGTTTGTATGAACCTGGATCTCCTGAATATATAGCGCTGTCTGCATCTTCTCGCAACATGCCAAAGCCCGTAACAGCGTTAAAATTTACAAACTTTATAACCTCCAAATCCTGCATAAAAACATCATAGTTATTGTGGCCAACGTCTTGCCCATAAACGTTGCCTCGCGCAGACGCCCCCAACACCGACCCGTCTGCTGTCATTGTTATTAACTGCTGACTTTTCGTGGCTTCGGGAACGTAAGCGATAAACTTCGCAGGGCTACCGTCCCGGTAACAAAGCGGTTCGCCGCGCATGGCAGCTTCTAAGTTAAATGGTTTCATTTGCTTTAAGTTTTCGAAGTATAAAAATTAGTGCTTTAGTGAGATACGTCTCCCGTTCGTCCTCGTCGAACGAATCTTTGTTACCTTCCAATACATCATAGTGGAGCATACCCTTCATTACTTCCGGCCACTCTACGGTATACCGGCCTGAGCGCAGACGAATGTACCCGCACATTTGCCCTTCTTTCTTTACGTCGTATTGCTCAGGGCAAGAGGAGCAGGTCTGTATCAGTTCCAAACCTTCGCGGCGGAATAATTCTATTGAGTTGTCTAAGCTATTCATAAGTATTTTTATTTGCCGTAACGGCGGTTAAGATCCAATAATTGTATCTCTGCGGTTAGCTCCTGGAAGGCGTTATCTACTGCCACTTTACCAGATAAGCCCTCAGCTAAATACTTTTTTATCACTTCGTAGATGTGGGCGTCTCCGGGGTAAGCAAATACGGTGCTTTGGTATTTTTCTCTGAATAGCTTTGTAAGGGCTTGCGACCTGTCGAGTATAAAGCTTTTATATTCTGCGCCAGCCAAAACCATAAGTTCGCACAAAGCTTTATCATTTTTGCGAAGGACTTCTGCATTTCTGTCCGGCGTCAATCCTAGGAAGTAACTAGCTAAAAATTTGCTCATTTATTAAGTTTTTTACGTATTTCAGAAACCATAGCGAGTACGAAAGTAACAGGCCAGAAAATTGTTAAAAGCCACATCTCTATTTTACCTTTTATTGGTAAGGTTCGCCAGTCGTTATCTCGCATAACCAGATAAAGCCTAAAACTCATGAGGCACCAAAGGATAGTAACAAGTACTATTTTAAAAGCTGTTAGGTAATTCATTTATAAAATGTTTGAAGGAACCACCGGAAAAACCCAACGGCCCGAAGGAAGAGAAACAGCACCACAGGCAGCACGTACGCGCCAACGATGCAAAGGAGGTATTTAGTTTTACTGCGCATAAACTGTATCCGCTAAAAAACTATCACAAACAGTTATAAAATTCGGCTGTAGAATAGTAACATCGCCAAATTGCTGCGATATAAAAACTAAATCGTCATGTGATTTAAGACATTTTCTCTCCTCACACCCGGAGAGCAACAAAGTGACAATTAGTAGGTATTTCATATTTGCTTTTAAGTTTTCTCAAAGATACACTAACAATTTGAATTACCAAATAATTTTTCAAAATTTATTTTCGGTAGTACTTCGTCTCGTAACTCTCAGCCGTAAGAGGCAGACCCGGCGCCCATGCAATCGGCTTACTCATTATTTTGTCCATCTCTTCGCAACTACCGACGCCCTCCTGCATCTCGGTTACGTTTTCATCGTGTACATGCATCACAAGCTTATACCCCGCAGCGTCGAGCCGGAGCAGGCTTACCGCCAGGCAATCACGGGCCACAGCCTGCACAATGTTCTCAACGATCTTACCTCCGTACGTGTCCTGCGTTTCCCATTTTTTAGTAGTCTGATTCATGCCCTCGTATTGTGCAGACAATTTCTCGAAAGGCTCGCTGGTCACTTCGCCCACCTTTAAAAAGCTATTCGCTTTGGCTACAGGCATAACCGCTTTCTGGCCCGCTTTGAAAGGGCCTTTGTCGGCTTTGAACTCAAAGAAAACAACCAATTCCCTTTTTAATGAGGGGTTGTAATAAGTCAGGCACCGCCCACTAGGCAATTGGATAAATAGTATATTGTTTTCGCAGTAGAATTTTATGCCGTGCTGGATTTGTACCGGGTTTCCTTTGATCGCTTGTATTGCAGCATCTTCGCAGGCTTTCCAAAAGGCAACGATCATTTTATTTTCATTGCGCCACATCTTAACCAACTTTGGTAACTCCTCCTCTGGTATGCCCATATTAAGCGCTCCCATGTTCACCAAAGCGTTAGGCCCGCCCTGGTAGCCGAGGGCAAGTTCTGCAACTTTACCTTTAGCCCGCATGCTGTAATTACGCCCGCCTTTGCTTATGGTCTCAATCGGCACTTTAAACATTTGCGCAGCGGAGGCCTCGTAAATTTTACCGTGCGTATTAAACACGTCTAAGCGCCATTTCTCACCCGCCAGCCAGGCAATAACCCGCGCCTCAATAGCGGCGAAGTCACCAACGATAAACCGGCTACCCTCCGGAGCAACAAACGACGTGCGTATGAGCTGAGAAAGCACATCACTTACTTTACCGAAGATCATTTCCAACGCCGGCAGGTTGCGCGTACCTACTAAATACCGCGCAGCTTCCAACGTTTCCAGCATATCAAATAAATGCTTTGTGAGGTTTTGTACCTGTATGCCCCGACCGGCCCAACGACCTGTGCGCCCTGCGCCGTAGTACTGTAGTAACCCGCGTACGCGGCTATCTTCGCAGAGGTAAGCCAGCATACTGGCGTACTTCTTTACAGACGTTTTCGCCATTTCAGAACGTAAGGAAAGCATGCGTATTACCTCGTCACTTTTCGCGCTTTCCAGTAGCACGGGTATATCTTCTTTGCGCAGCTTGGTTACGTCCGTCCCTTCCATCTCACTATCTAACCACTCAACTAATTGTTTTACGCTGTTTGGGTTGCTGAGGCCTGTAAGGGCTACGGCTTCGGCGGTTAGTTGGGCTTTGTATTCGGTGTCTACAGCAATAGCAGCGTTAATAAATTCACGGTCTATAAGTACGCCGGTATCGTTTATTTTCTGGTCGAGCGCCCACAGGTCTTTCTCCATTTTAGGGATGACAAAGAAAGCCAGCTTTTCACGGATTGCAACCTCTACAGTTACGTCCGTACCGCAGTACTCGATAAACCGGAGCCACTTGTCCGGGGCGTCGCTAGGCAGGTTACGAGTGCGCATGCCGTTGGCCTTTGTAGGCTTGCAGGGCAGGCAAAAGAAACGTATTAAGGCTTTGCCCTCTGCCTGCTTTTCAACCGGCAGATGCAGGGCTTTGGCCGCAGCATCGAGCGACATTGGCAGGCCCACCATTGCACACTTTACCATAGTACACTCCCACTGCTCAGGAGGTAGGACTATGTTGAAATACTTAGCAATACACGCCCTTTCGAACGCAGCATTGAACGCTGTTTTGCATATTTTTTTATCCGTTAAAAGGTCAGTTACCCACAGTAACGTACTTAGGAAGTAATCACGCCCTAAATCATGCATTAGGCCGTCATCCATAAGATGCCAGGCGGTTTTATTTACCAGATCCAAAACGCAATAGCCGTCAGTTTCGAAAGCAAACCCAAAGAGCAATATCTCAAAGTCCGGATCTTCTACATACTTATAAACGCCCGACTTTCTAAGGTCGGTGCCGCTGTAGGTTTCAATATCTATCGCTAAAGTCTGCATAGTCGGGTTTGATTAAAAGTGAGTACAACTCTGGCGAAGGCCTGGCCCATGTAAGTCCCTCGTAATATAGGGCTATTTGTTGGCGGTGGAGCTTACTAAGATAGGGAGTACTTATTAAAGTATCACCTAGATATTGAAGAGAAATTACGCCTGTCATAAAAAAGAATAGTTTAAAAAGGGTGTTACTTTATGCAACACCCTTTAAATTTTTACTTCAATAAATCTTCGATATCATCCTCCACTACTTCGATCTCTGCGAAATCATCCTCCGGCTTGGTACGGCCGCCGCCTAAGCGCTCACCGTCTGCAACCTTCAGAACGTTGTTCAACCCACACGCTACGCCTTTGTTACCGCTCACATCGAACCAGTACATGTTAAGGCTTGCGGCCAGATAGCACCCGCTGTAAACTTCGCGCTCGTCTGTGATCGCTTCGACCTTACCGGCAACTTTACGGGAAATGCCTGGTTGTTGTTCACTGTTTGCATTCAGGAAATACGAATTGGCGTAAGCGTCATCGTCACGCTCTGCGTCACCGTCACGAAGCGGGTTTTTCCACACCTTCGGCATTTTACCGCCGTTTGCGGCTTTACCTACTTCAGCAGCGGCGTCAATAGCTGCACGTACCTTCTCCAGCGTGGATTTATCATCTTTACTGATAATAAGCGATACGCTGTATTTCGCTTTGGTTGCACCTGGCGCGGTTGCAGGCTCCCACAGATTTGCATAACTGGCACGCGCTTTCGGGATAATTACTTTTGTCTCACTCATGGTTTTGTTGTTTTTAAACTGTTATAGAAAAATGAAAATTTACTCTGTGTCGTCACTATCTGCGAAGTCTACCTCCGCACTCTCAATACTACTAAGCTCCGGGCGTTTGTCGGTCAGCACTGCTAACGTTGGTTTGCCTTGTGGCTTCTTCAGGTAAGGCCCTACCAGCTTATTAAAGTTGGCGGCTCCGAGGTTGCCGGTAAGCGCCGTAATGCCTAATAGCTTTGGTTCGCTCATTATATCCGTAGGCTTGTACCCTGCCTCTACGAGCTTTAGCCGCGCTGCTTCTACGTCTGTAATGATACGTACACTACGCCCTTCAACCAGCTTCATATCAGGCCACTTTTTACCCTTCACAGCTTCAGCAAGTGCATGCTCCGTAACATTCTTTAGCCATTTGGTAAACAGATCGGCACGACGTAAAATGTCGGTAACCTCTGCATCTGTCAACAGATCCGCGTTTTTAAAATCATGCTCCGCAATCTGTAGATTATAGTCTGCATTGGCTTTACACATACCCGCCGCTTTGCAGAATCGACAATGTTTGCCCGGCACGTAATGCCCTGAACCGTCAAACGCTGCCTGCGCTTTGGGTTTTAACTCAGTCTCAGCCCATGAGAGCAAATCATACAACGGAATTTCCCAAGACGAAACGCTGTCTAATCGCGGTTGGTGGATTGTCATTACAACCTTTTTAAAGCTGTAAAGCAGATGGTAAAGAAACACAGCGCCTAAAGCGTAGAGCATCATCTGCCTGTTTTGTTCTGCATCAACCGGCACACCCTTGCCGTACTTCAGATCATCGATATACAGCACTTCGTCAGCCAGGATAATAACATCGCCCGTTCCAAACCCTTCAGGCACCCACTCCGTAAGGTCTAACTTGGTTTCAAGAAAAATAACCGCACCGCTTCCCGCGCCCGTATACTTTTCGATTATGTTTGAGGTGTACTCCTCGACATACCCGAGCATCTCAGGTTGGTAAAGTTCTACCACTTTGGTTTTTAATCTCATGCCATCTGGAGGGGCAGGACGGTACTTAGCTTGTTGATGTTTACGCAGCCGGTCTTTCCATTGCAGCTCGTTTATCTCACCGAGCTTGAAGCGTAGCAAGTCCTCCGCTATCGCATGGGCCAGCGTACCCTCCGCTGCCGCCTGCCCCGCCTTGTCGGGGAATTGCTGCTCCAGTCGGGCAGACGGAGTGCAGACCAGCCAGCGGGAGGCAGCAGAGGGGGATAAGGTAGCGTGTCCCATTAGATAGCTTGCAGTTGGGTGTAAAAATCGGCTTTCTTGTCCTCATGCTCAGGGCTTGCAAGGTCAGACAAGGCTTTAAGGCCAAAGGTTTCAAGAATCAACTTACTTACCTCCTTTTGCTTACCGTTCTTCGTCTTATCGACCGCCAGAACTTTGATCGTTTCAAGCGATACGGTAGGCGCGTTTGTGGTCGCGGCCTGTTTTTCTTCCGCTACTTTAGCCTCTTCTGTTTCTGCCAATTTCCTTGCGAAGATGTTATCTTGACTTTCGCCGGTTTCCGTGTCAGCGTTAACTACAGGAGGCAACTCTTTAGCCGGTGCAGCCTTTTTGGCCTTGCCCTGTTTTGGCTCTGCGCTATTCATCCCACCAACTAAGGCCGTGATTAGGGCAGACAACTCCTCGGACGGCGATATACGCACGTTTACATTGATTTCCATTTTGTGTATTTATTTGGAAGGTTAAGAAAGCATTTTAATATAAAGGGCCTCGAACTGCTTACCTGCGTATGTTGCAAGTTCTTCGGTAGCAAAAGCAAGTTTAAAACCTAACTCGGTAAAATTCTGATTTCTATAGCTTTCAATAAAGGAAAATTTACCGTCCTCTATTTCGAAAGTTGGGTACCAATGGTCGTGAGGCTTACCCTCATTCAAAGCCAGGGTAATTAATTTTAGCTGTTCACGGGCTATGGTGTCCTCGTCTTGGGATGCTACCCAAATAGCATTTTTGCCGGTAACGGCTATCGCGTCCTGAAACGTTTTAACGCGCTCGGTAATGGGCTTTTGGAACACCTGCGGGAAGAGTTGCCCAAACAGTACCTGAGTACTCACATCGGCAGCGCTGTAGGCGTCTTTCAATTTTTCGGTGGAAATTGTTACATTTTCCATATATTTGCTTTGCTTTTAAGTTTGATAATTGAGCAGGCGTTATGCCTGCTTTTTTAATTTGCGGAGGTGAGGCTTCGGCTTCTTCGCTTTGGAAAACCCTACCGGGTTGCAGTTATACCCTGCGATATAAGCAAAGACTAAAATTACTATCAGGCACTTTAAGATTTCTTGCATTTTACAGGTGTGATTTGATCGTAAGCCCAATTTAACGCCTGAGTTAGAGACCCGTAATGTTTCACTAGCGTATCTCTTTTGTGCTGGTAAAGGGAAACGCCAAAGGGCAAAGATTTACCGATCTCAGGTAATACCTTCGGGCCTGAATTAGCCCGCGCTCCTCCGTGTGTGTTCTCGTTCTTCATTCGGCGAAAATAGCGCATAAGATTTGAATAAACAAATAATTTTTCAATTTTATTTTTTAGCCTGGATCTCTTTAAGATTCTTACGAAGCCCGGAAAGATTAAGAATAATAGCCGTTGACTCCGTAGCCGGTAGGAATGGTATAGCCTCCGGTATTTGTTCGGCAATAGCTTTGTAGGTGCGAAGGTTTAAAAGCGCTGTTTCAGTATCGAGCAGCATCTTTTTATATCGCTCTTTCAGGTCTGAAAAAGCCCGTTCCAAAACATGAAGTTTTTTAGCAGTATCGGCAGAGGGCTTAAATGACATGTTGTACTCCGTTGTACTCGGTACACGGCCTACGCTTACATAAAGCCTATCAAAACCGTTTCCGTCAAGTTTTAAACCTGTCGCACTCTGGCACCAACAAGGAAACTTTTTATAAACTTCCATTACTTTGTCGGGCACAGTTTGTAGATATGCTTCTTTGGCTGCGGACTCAAATATTTTTAACGCCGCATCTCTCTGTTTCTCCAGAGGCATTAAAATAGCGATTGCAATTTGCTCCGCGGAGGCTTTGGAAATTCTCATGTGTTTTTGCTTTTAAGTTTTGAAAAATTTTTATTTTTTAGTCCAGTATTCCGGCAACTTGGCAAAGAGCTGTAAAAGCGACCCCCGCAAAAAATCCCTCTTCAGGCGTCAGTATCATAGGGGCTATTTTAAGCAGCACGGTATCCTCCGGGTTATCCTGCTTCCAATCTATTTGCTCCGCTGCTATGTGCATGGCGTTAGCTATTTCTGTGGCTCTTTCATCGGATAGCCCGAGACCGTGTATAAATTCTTTACCTTCTTTTGAGTAGTACATTTGCTTTTAAGTTTTGCCGCCAAATCCCGCACTAAGCGGGTTGGTAGTTGAGAAATTATCAATTATTGATGCTGTGAAGAAAGATTCGCAGCATCCCACGCGCTAACCCAGGCTTTCATAATTTTTACAGAATTGCCTCCTATAGTTTTGCCCGTTAACATTTCCATAAGTTGAGCGTCTAAAGAGGGAATGCGTTTTACACCTGCTTTAAATGCCGCTGTTCCTAAAATTGATGCCTGTAAGATTTCTGCCTTTTTCATTGCTTTTTCGTTTTTTATAAATCAAAGGTACGCGTTATTTTTGAACTACCAAATAATTTTTCAAGTTTTTTACAAAAAAAATTCCACCGTTAAAAAACGGTGGAACCCATAACCCTTAAAACCCCTTTTAAGATTATTCGCCGGCGTTCTCAACGTCTGCGTTCATATCGTCATCAGCCTGGATGGAAGCCTTCAGGGCTGCCATTGCTGCGTCGATCTCTGGCGTAGTGTTACCCGCATTAGCAAGCGCCTCTTCGAGAGCTGTAATCTGCGCGGTTTGCTCTTCGATCTTAGCGTTTGTCGCGGTCTGCATTGCTACGATCTCAGCACGTGCTTTTTCGTTTTGTTCTGTGGCGGCGTTAAGCTGTTCTGCCAGTTCTGTAAGTGTTGCCATAATAGCGGTTAATTGGTTTTTAATTGAAAAAAGTAAATATAGTAAACTACCGGAGAAAAGTAATGCGCCTGTGCCGATAATTATTGTTTTCATAAATCAAATGTAGTTATTTTGCGGTTAAAAATTATGACTACCACGCAAGATAATTTAAACGTAATACAAATGGCCTTTATGCCTCCTACCGGCGTTACAGAGGGCACTCCAGAAGGTGACGACTTCGAGGCCGCTTGCAGGGCTGACGCAGAGGCAGAGCTGAAATTGATGAGGGCGCACATTGACACGCTGGAAAACCCCGCCTCTTATAAAAAGCCGTACATGAGTTACGGGTCCTGGATGCTGTGGAAATTAGGAGTACTCTACATAATGGTCGCTACCCCGTGGGGGCCTTTCATTCCCGCGGGCTGGCGTTAATACCGCTTGCCTCTTTCCACGCTTCGAAGTCACTACGGGTTTTAGCCCTTTCGTACTTCTTCTCCATACGGTTATGGATTGCGTCAAACCTTAAAAGGTCGGGCATCTTTACCAGCCCGACCTTTAAAAAGTCGGGGGTGTCTAGCAGCACGGAATCAAAATAGCTTTTGTGCTTACTACCTACCTTTACGGGGAGTACTATTATTAGAAATATCGTTATCAGTTTCTTCATCGGTATTTACCATGTAGAATTTCTGCAAAAATCTGTATTGCCTAATAAGCTCTTTCGAATCTTCATTATTATCCTTTACTGCCTGTAAAAGTAATTCATCTTTATGGGTTATTATAGTGTCCTTTTCCTTCCTTAACTCTGTAATATCATTTCGCCCTACCACATACACTATCACTACAGAGCCAACCAAAAAGCATACCACCGCGCACAAAACTTTTATGATCGCTACGTGTGTCTTTTTCTCCTCCAGCAGTTTTAATGTCTCTTCGCTGAGGCCTGCCGGTAAGTTTGTTGAAATTTCCACTAGCTTTCATTGGTCTTTTTAAGGTACTCAGTTACCAAAGATATTAAAGTCTTTAGATATTCTACTACCGGCCATTGTCTTTTATTACGGATTTTCGAGCGCTTAACTAGCTCTATCATATCGCGCAGCCAGTCGCCTTTTTTAAGTATTACCCGGCTAACATGAGCGGAGTATTTGGCGACTGTGTCCGCATTGCTTGTACTGCTTATGATATAAACATTACAGTCCTTACTTGCCGCTTTTATAAAGGCCAATAGATCAAAACCCTTTACCCGGTTTTGCAGGTTATGATCTAAGAAAACAACCCCGCAATCCTTACTGAATGCGCTCCTAAATTCGTGGTCATTATCGAAGTAAAACGCGTTATTTATGCCCGCGTTCTGAAATGCCCTCCGTATTACGGTTAGAGATATTTCGGAGTCATCGAGTACAAATACGGATCTATTTTTTCTCATCTGCTGGCGGTGCTACGTTTACATCGCCTGAGGTGGTGGTAGCCTGGGTCTGTCCTGTTTTAGCAGCTCCGTAAAGATAAGACAAAGGGAACATCATAAGGTTAGGTACAATAGCCAAAATCTGCACCCGCGTATTCTCGTCAAGGTGTGGGGCACGTAGCAAAACCATTACGAGCAAACCCATACCAGACACAGTAATGATGACCGCGATAACAGACCGCAGCGAAACTTTCAACAAAAAATCTTTCATAACTATTTTTTTATAGCGATCCAATCAAAAGTAACATTATTAACCAACCCGAGTACCGGCGCGGTGGCAAATATAACGTCGAAGGTTGTTGCGGTTATTGTGGTTTTATCAACCCACCAACCGAGGCAGGCCGCAGGGCTGGTAGGTGCTACAAAGACAGCGACAGGTGTAAACCCGAGGCCGTGAGTTACAGTAAACCTTGCTTTCAGCAATGCTGCCGTACCTACATAACTGCCTTTTACGCTGTTGCTGTTATTCAGCTTTACCCAACGGCCTGCGCCATTTATGCGGGTAGGCTTAAATACGGTCAGGCTGTCATCATTCGCCGTGCTGGCGGTGTTATACATGAATTGCCCGCCCATGCCGTCGCTCATTGACGCGTTACCTATCACAGTAACAACTACCCCGTTTATGCCTGTAGAGCCCCGTAAGGCGCTAAGACTTGCGAAAGACCCGCCACCCACGCGTACTATCTCCTGCGCGCCGCCAAGGAAAGGAAGTGCCGAGAATAACAACACAAGGGCGATAAGATAAAACCAGATTAAAGCCTTTTTCATCACTTGTAATTTATCCAGTAAGAAAGATTGTTTGAACCGCTGGCAGGAGCTACCGTATAGTACACCCGTACGCCGTTGGTTATTATTTCCCAATAGGCAATATTTGCCGCTGGCAGGTTCTTAGCGCCAACCATTGCCCAGGCAGGCGTGTAAGGTAGCGTAACATCAATAGCCGTGCTGCCCGTGCCCGAGGCGAGTATGTTAATCTGTTGCAGGCTTTCCGCCATTGTGTAAACAGGAATATATCTTAAAGCCCCGTCAACCAGGATTTCCCAATAAGGTGTTACCCCATCTATGCCGGTTACAATTTTACCGAGTAATACCGTAGCCTGCCCGCTGCCGGGATCTGTTGTAATAATGTTTTTAAGATAAACACCTCCTGCTGGATCGGCTATTATATCGCCTGTAGTTTGTAGCGTAATACCGCCCGCGCCGCCATTGATTAGAGCATTGTCTCCCCCGTTTAAGTATAACTGCGTAGTTGCATTTACAAGCCCGGACGAAGGAAAGTAGAGGCTATTCATGTAGCCGGAATTGATATTAAAATACCCGCTCTGCATTGTGCTTTTATTCGTCTTCACGAAAGGAAAGCCGGTAGTGTCGAGTTTCGCAAAAGTCACAGTGCCGTCTCTTAACTGAGACCCTTTTATAGTCGTGCCCTGCCCAAAGCAAAGTGCCGGTAAAAGAAGCAGGATAAACAGTAGTAATTTCATAAAGTTCTATTTAAAATAAGATACACGGATCTTATCTCCTGGAGTTGGTGCAACTACAAAGGTAATCGTGCCGCCGCTTATCGTGTAATCATTCAACCCGCCGGCGTCCTGCAGCACCCCGTTCAGATATACCTCCTCCGTTCCTGCCGTTGGCGTAAAGGCCAGCGTAAACACGGTATTACTGCCATTTATCGTGCCCGAAGGCGTCTCCCTGGTAACACGGTTTGCAGCGGTAATATATGCGTAATTGAACGTCTCCAGTATGCGCCCGTTTTC
>Ga0247817_10001146_pt1 | contig 14139 bp, 9 predicted proteins | sample UWRJL212509R1_FD_178010 | JGI IMG/M metagenome (GOLD analysis project Ga0247817, IMG submission 178010) | Plant litter microbial communities from Arlington Agricultural Research Station in Wisconsin, United States - UWRJ-L212-509R-1 | ecosystem: Environmental > Terrestrial > Plant litter >... | reverse complement strand
CCCAACCACCAAGAGGGTGCTTGATTACGCGATCCAACTCGAGGGCACGATTCGTAGCCACGGTGTGCACGCTGCCGGTGTGGTGATTGCGCCAGATGACGTGGTGAAGTTCGTCCCAGTTGAAATGTCACAAAAAGGTGTCGTGGCAACGCAGTTCCCAATGGGCCCAGTTGAAGAACTCGGGCTGCTCAAGATGGACTTTTTGGGACTCTCTAACTTAACGACCATTAATAATGCGCTGCGTATTATTAAAAAAGTCTTTCACACTGACATCGATCTACAAAAGATCCCACTTGATGACGCCGAGACATTTGCGCTGTTGCAGCGCGGCGATACGACCGGTGTCTTCCAGCTGGAATCGGCCGGCATGAAGCGCTACCTGCGCGAACTAAAGCCGACTGTCTTTGACGATATTATCGCCATGGTGGCACTGTATCGCCCTGGACCAATGCAGTTCATCGATAGCTTCATCAAGCGTAAACACGGTGAAGAAGAGATTAAGTATATGCACGGCAAGATGGAGGGTGCGCTGCAAAGTACCTACGGTGTCTTGGTCTATCAGGAACAGGTCATGCAAATTTCAAAGGACCTCTCCGGATTTACTGGTGGGGAAGCTGATACCCTGCGTAAAGCGATCGGTAAAAAGAACGTCGAAATGATGAATAAGATGAAGACGAGGTTTATTGAAGGGGCAGCTGATGTTTCTGGCGCCGATCCACGTCAGATGGAAATATTCTGGAAGCAACTAGAAGAATTCGCCGCCTACTGTTTCAACAAATCACACGCTGCGTGTTACGGATTAATTGCGTACTGGACTGCCTACCTGAAGGCACACTTCCCAGAAGCATTTATGGCAGCCCTTATGACCAGCGACCAAGACGACCTGGAACGCCTGGCGATTGAAATGAACGAGTGTAAGCACATGGGTATCAAGGTACTTTCACCTGACATCAACGAATCATTCGTCGAGTTCGCCGTCGTGCCCGGTAAAAAAGAGATTCGTTTCGGGATGGCAGCCATCAAGGGAGTTGGCACGTCAGTCGTCGAAGAAATTCTACGCGCCCGCGCTGACGGCAAATTTGCGACTGTTGAGGACTTTGCAAAACGTGCCTCTACTTCGAAAGTGAACAAAAAGGCCTGGGAATCGCTGATTAAAACCGGTGCCTTTGACACGCTAGCTGATCGCTCGGATTTATTGTTTAACCTCGAGACAATCAAGGCTTTTGCCTCGAAGCTTCAAAAAGAAGCCCTCAGTGGTCAGACTGACTTGTTTGGTGGCCTGGCTGATGTTGCCTCGATTCAGCCGACGGTTGAAATGCAGACAGCGCCTGTGAAGCATACTGACAAAGAACGTCTGACGTGGGAGCGCGAGCTGCTTGGGCTGTATATTAGTGCCCACCCGCTCGATAACTACGACGCCTACTTTAACGAGCAAACTGTACCGATGAGCGAACTATCGGTTGATATTGATGGCAAAGCACTGACAATCGGCGGCCTGATCTCATCTGTTCGAAGCATTGTCACCAAGAGTGGTACCAAAATGGCCTTCGTTAAGATTGAGGATAAAACTTCCGAGACTGAGATCATTGTCTTCCCGAGTATTTATGAAGTTGTCGGTGCGCAGCTACTAATCGATTCAGTCATACGCGTCAGTGGTAAAGTAAATGCCCGCGACCGTGATGGCAACCTGAGCACCGATATCAAGATTATCGCTGACGATGTTCAGATCGTTGATGATGCAGAACTACGTAACTATGAATCGCATGGCAATAAAATGGCCAAACCAAAAGCGCATACCGCCAATGTGATGGCGAAGCGCAACGCTAAAGCTGTCGCCAAAAGCCAAGAGCAAAATGCTGCACCAGCCGCGAAGAAAGAGAACTATTCGTACACTGTTTTGGCGGCTGAACCTGTCAAAAAACTGTTTGTTCATGTTAAGAATCCCGATGATCAAGCCAGCTTAATACAACTAAAACAGATCAGTAGCCAGTTCCCGGGAGTGACGGATATTGTCCTTGTACTGGGTGCCGACAAGAAGTCAGCCATCAAGATGCCATTTAAGGTTGACGGCAGCAATGGACTCATCGGGGAACTCGTCAAATTACTGGGTGAAGACGCTGTCGTTCTAAAATAGGCTATGCTTGCACCGACTACATCTACGGGTGTATAAAAATAGGATATGTCTGAACTAGCTAACACCCCCGTCTACGATCACGATTTTTTTACACAGGTGAACGATAAAAACCGAGAAGAAAATATGGACTTCTTGCGCCAGAATTATGACCTATTGCCGGTCACGGTTGTGGATGACTACGTCGATATGGCGCTCAGCACCGAAGAGGCATCAAGCGAGGAGCAGCGACAAGAGTTTGCTGCCGGTATACTCAAGGTCATTCAAAAGGCTGAATTCTTGAAGCGTGTCTATGGCGCTCAGGCCGAGGAGCTACTGCAAGAGATCGAAGAGTTAGGTGACCTACTCGACGATGAGGAAAAAACGCCTAAGTCGTAAGCGCGTAGAGCGCGATACCTGTCGCGACACTCACATTAAACGATTCTTTTTGACCCACCATTGGGATTTCAAGCACATCCTGGCACTGGGCTAATAAGTCAGCTTCGATTCCATGGACCTCTTCGCCAATCAAAAGTGCGATCTTATCAGGTGTCTCATAATCAGCCAAATTGATGCTGCGATCTTCTTGTTCGAGGGCGACCAGGCGGTAGCCGGCGGCTTTTAACTGCTCAAGTGGGGGAGATTCGATGTATTCAAAGGGCACCATAACTTCGGCATCAAGTGCGGTCTTGTGGATCTGACTGGTTAGTTTCTCATAGATGTGCGGTAGGCGAGTGTCACCAGTAATATGTGGGTACGGCGAGTAGCCACTGAGAATAATCTTCGTTACCCCAAATCCCTCGGCGGTCCGAAAGATCGAACCGACATTGTGCGTCGAGCGAATATTGTGGGCGATAACGATGATTTCAGGCATTGCTGGTCATTATACCACTATAAAATGCTCATGTTTTTTGATAGGATGATAGTAATGGACGAAGATAAAATTCAGGAACGCGCCCGAGAGCAGGATGAGCAGTCGACACAGGGCCGTGCTTCTATCTTGGGAATGCAATATCTCGACACTCGATCGATCGAATTAGATGTGCCACTGGTTCCGGACGTACTTACTAATGACATCATGCACCGCAACCGTCTGGTTACGCTTCAGGCGGGCAGTGATTCAACTTCCTGGAAGTTTGGTATTACGACGCAGACACCACAATCTTTTATTCGGGAACTAACGGCGAAATATGCCGCCCAGGCGCAAAACGTCGTCTATCTATTAATTAGCCTCAGTGGCTTTAATGTATTGATGAACCGTTACGATCCACCGGTTGTGACAATCTACGACGATATCAAGATTGCTAAAGAAGGCGATAGCGACACAATGTCTGAGGTCAGCAAGACGCTTAACTCGGTTGGGAGTGACGAAGTCTTCGACTACTTAATTACACAGGCTGACCGACTCGGTGCCAGTGACATCCACATCGAAAACCAACGCAATGGGATTCGTATTCGTATGCGTATTGATGGTGCCCTCCACCCTGTAGCCGAGCTCGGTAGTGATCGCTACCGCGTCATTCTTGGTGCGTTAGCCTCACGGGCTAATATCTCAACGGCTGCTACTGAACCACAGTCTGGCCACCTCCAAAAAGAAATCATCATTGATGGTGCGAAACATCTTTTGAATATGCGTGTTGAAGTCATCCCGACCATGTATGGCCAAGACGCTGTACTTCGTTTGTTTAACTACGACGAATCAATGCTCAACCTTGATCGACTAGGTATTGGCCCCGACGAACGTAAAGAGATTGATGAGATTGTCAGCCATCCCCGCGGTATGGTCCTGATGGTTGGACCAACAGGAAGTGGTAAATCGACTACCCTCTACAGCATGATTAACGCCCTCAATACAACTGATCGTAAGATTATCACCCTGGAAGACCCAATCGAATATGGCATCTCGGGTATTTCGCAGATCCCAGTCGACACAACCAATGGCCAAAGCTTTGCCGATCACCTTCGTTCAGTGCTGCGTCTCGACCCTGATGTCGTGATGGTTGGTGAGATCCGTGACGCCGACACTGCAAAGACGGCGATTCAGGCATCAATTACCGGGCACCTTGTTCTGTCGACGTTCCACGCTAACTCAACTGGTGCGGCATTCAGTCGTATGATTGATTTGATTGGTACTAACCCAATCTTTAGCTCGGCGATTCGTCTTGTCATCGCGCAGCGATTAGTTCGTCGCCTCGATGACACATCTAAGGAAGCCTATGAGCCAGATGAAGCAACACGCAACTGGGTGAAAGCTGCGCTGGCTAACCTGCCTGCGCACGTCGAGAAGCCCGATATGGAGACATTCAAGCTGTATCGACCCATTCCGAACGAACATTCTCCGTTTGGCTATGCTGGGCGCATCGTTATCATGGAGCAAATGGTTGTGGGTGAATCAATTCAAAAATTCCTGCGCGGTGACGTATCTGAAGTGCACGCTGAAGTTATTGAACAATCGGCCCGCGAAAGTGGCATGGTGACGTTACTTGAACACGGTGTCCTGGCGGCGCTGCGCGGCGACACGACGCTCGACGAAGTGAATCGCGTTATTTAAAGAACACAAGTCGACACTTGTCAGAATCACGAAATTGTTTCAAACCCTTTAAATAACAGATTGACTATGGTATATTAGATATTCGATTACAGGTATAAATGATTAAGCGAGATATAAATGAGTTTTGAACTTATTAAGAGAGTAAACGAAGCACAGAAAAAAGCTGCAGTTGTTGACGCGAAGAGCGGCGACACTGTTCGTGTGCACCAGAAAATTAAAGAAGGTACTAAAGAACGTATTCAGATTTTTGAAGGCGTTGTGATCCGTGTTGACCGTGCAAACTCTCACACAGCTCGCATTACCGTTCGTAAAATTGCCAGCGGTGTTGGTGTTGAGAAGAGCTTTTTGCTTCACAGCCCACTCGTTGAAAAAGTCGAAGTTACTCGTCGTTCGAAAGTTCGCCGTAACTATCTTTCATACCTACGTGAACGTAGTGGTAAGAGCGCCCGACTTAAGAGTGTTAACTTTGACCGCGAAGGTGTGAACGATATTCGTGACCTCCACGCTGAAGAAGAAGCTGCACGCCTTAAGGAAGAAGCTGTTGCTGCCGCTGAAGCGAAGCAAGCTGAAAAAGACGCTGCTGAAGCTGAACTTGTTGCAAAGCAAGCTGAAGTTGAAGCGCGACACGAAGAAGCGTAAGCTACTCTATCGTCTAGAAAACACCCTGTTAGCGCAGGGTGTTTTTGTTTGCGTAAAATTTAAGAGTGTTCATAGAAGTGGGCTGTATAGTAAGTACTATGATATTAGGAATTGATGAAGTTGGTAGGGGTCCTTGGGCAGGTCCACTTGTCGTCGGGGCAGTTGTACTCGGTAACGCCGAGATCGAAGGACTGACTGATAGCAAGAAGCTTACCAAGAAAAAGCGTGATGCACTGGACGTTTTGATCCGTGAAAAGGCAAGTGGCTTCGGGCTAGGTTGGGTACCGGCTGAGGAGATTGATGAGATTGGTCTGTCGGCTGCGCTGCGACTGGCAACGATTCGGGCTGTCGAGCAGGTAAAGACACCGTATAACGAAATTATTATTGATGGCACGATCAATTTCCTTAAAGAAACCAGTAAAGGCAAGTACGTCACAACGCTCCCCAAGGCCGACCTACTGATACAAAGCGTTTCGGCTGCGTCAATCATTGCAAAGGTCGCGAGGGACAACTACATGGCCTTGCAGGACAGTGTCTATCCTGGCTACGGGTTCACAAGTCACGTTGGTTACGGTACGGCCACACATCGCATCGCAATTGAGAAAATTGGCGTCACGCCACTGCACCGGCTATCGTTTGCGCCGCTTGCTAAGTATCGGCCTGAGGTCGCGACAACGACAGTGCTGAAAACAAAAATAACATCTACACCAACGCTAAAAACTACCAAGCAAAATGGCGATAGTGCCGAGAGTGTTGCGATTGAATACCTCCGTGACCTCGGTCATGATATTCTCGAGCGTAATTGGAAAACAAAGTTCTGCGAAATCGACATTGTATCACTTAATGACCAGACTTTCTATTTCACAGAGGTTAAGTATCGTAAAACTGCTCAGCAGGGTGGTGGACTCGCCGCGATTACAGCAAAAAAACAGCAGCAAATGCGTTTTGCTGCTGAGTTCTACGCTGCCAGTCATAACCTAAAAGCGGTTGATTTACGATTAACGGCGATTGCCGTAAGTGGGCAACCGCCTGTCGTTGGTACCTATCTAGAGATCGAGTAGGACTTTTCGCACTGCGGCTTCATCATGCGCGATGTGATCGAGCTTGCCACTCAGCTCAACGACACCGAGTTCAATGTTTCGCTTGAGGGCGATTTGATTCACGAGTGGTAAAAAGAAGTCTTTGTATTCTTGTAGCTGTGCAGGTGTCATCAGACATGAGGCAACATAGCGAGGGAAGGCATCGTAACTCTTGTCACCGCCGAAGGTTTCTTCCATCCATGGCCAGTTGTCGCGGCCCCATTGCCAGGTGGCGGTACGTGAACTGCGGTTGCGTAGAAGCCAGATAAACCAGTTCATGAAGTTTTGAGGACGAACAATCGATGCATCCTTCAAGAAGCCGAGGATACGTTCGACAACGGCCGGATCGCGGGTGGCGGTAATGGCGGCAGCAATGTCTTCGCGTAGTTCGCCTGACGTCGTTTTGTCGTGAGCTGTCAGTAATGTATCGATAACTGTCTGGTCAGTGGCATAGCGAACCGCTGTGGCTAAAATGCTGACGCGTAGATTCGGATCAAGTTCCTCGAGATCCGTTGTATCGTAGATTTTTTGGACATGTTCAAGGATCTCTGTGCGTTCACTGTAAATCATGAGTCCGATAATCGTGCTACGTAATCGTATATCGGATTCGTTCTCGCCAGACTTTGCTTCCCATCCGAGGCGCGCAAATTGCTTTTCGGCCAAATTGCCGGAATAGACGCGTAGTTTGTTTTCGAGCACGATATCCGTTTCGACAAACTTTTTCAGTTCATTCAGTGCGACTAACATGATATCCCAAACTGCTTCAACGCTTTCGTCCTTGTAGTAGGCGAGTAATGGCAGCAACTCTGCGCTTGAGATCAGGCCAGCTTGAGCAAGGAGTGTTTGTTCGTTCAGGAGTTTGAGGCGGTCGATATCAGACAGTGTATCGAGCGCACCTAGCAGTTCGGCGAGTAGTGACGGCGTGTAGTGAGTGATGAAGTGGGCGGTACTGTCGTGGTTAATGATTAATGGCAGGTCTGAACTGCGGGTGACGGTAAGTTCTTTTTCACTGAGCAGTTTCGGGAAGTTTTCGTCTGATGCACCGAGTGGAATGGGCCATAATTTATCAGATGGTTCGTGGTCACCAATAAAGAACTGTTCCTGTGAAAGGTGCACTTTGTCGCCTTCTTGAGAGATGTGTAGTACGGGGAATCCGGATTGTGAGATCCAAGTGTTCATGAGTAGTCCAATGTCTTGGCCTGATGCTTCGCTCATACACGCCCATAGGTCGTTAGCTTCGGTATTTTGGTAGGCGTACTTTTTAAAATAAAGTGTCAGCCCGGTGCGTAGGGCCTCGTCGCCAATGTAGGTCTGCAGCATGCGCAGCAAACGGCCACCCTTGGCGTAGACAATCGACGGGTCGAAAATAGTCGCGATTTCATCAGGGTGATTAACTTCGGTTCGGATAGCTTGAACGCCGTCAAGGCTATCACGACGTAGCGCTTGGCGGACTTCGTAGGTGGCGTGATCAAGCCAGATTTTCCAGTCTGGTTGGATGGCGTCGATACAGATATATTCCATCAGGTTGGCGAAGCTTTCGTTCAGCCATAGGTCATTCCACCACTTCATCGTGACGAGGTTTCCAAACCATTGGTGGCTTAACTCGTGGGTGATTGTCAGGGCTGCTTGTTGGCGAGTAGCGAGTGAGCCTGTTTTTGGATCAGTTAGCAGAGCGACTTCTCGGTATGTAACAAGTCCCCAGTTTTCCATGGCACCAGACGAAAAGTCGGGCAAAGCAACGTGGTCGGATTTTGGCAGAGGGTATGGAACGTCAAAGTATTCATCAAAGAACTCAATGCCACGGGTTGCGATATCAAGCGCAAAATCCAGGCTGTCGGCGGTTTGGGCTGGAGTGGCATAGATATTAACCTCAACACCACTTTTGGTTGTGGCTGATTTCTTTTGTAGCTCACCGACGACCCAAGCGAGTAGGTAGCTACTCATTCGTGGTGACGTATCGAATTCCGTGACAAGGAGATCATTTTCCGTTCGCTGGTTTTTGACAGGCATATTACCTAGTACGACAACACCGGGTTCGGTTGTGAGCGTAACGTCGAAAGTTGCTTTTGCTTCCGGTTCATCAATACAGGGAAAAGCTTCACGCGCATGGTGGCTTTCAAACTGTGTCGCCAAAAGTTCTTTTTTGACACCGTCGTGCTCGTAATAACAAGGGTAGAGGCCATGCATGCCGTCGGTGATGGCGCCAGAGAATGCGACAACGACGATGTGTTCACCTTCGCTAATATCGGGGTGTGTAATCGTTAGTTCATCATTTTCGCCGCTCGAAAAGTCAGCTTGTTTGCCGTCAAAAGTGGCGGATTGAATCGTCAGGTCTTTGGCGTGGAGCATGATACTTTTGGCGCCAACGGCTGATGCTCCATTAATCGTCACGGTGCCCGCAAAGCTGCGGCCGAGTCGATCGAGAGTGACTGAAAGTTGATAGTGTTCGGGAACAAATGTCTGGATGAGTCGAATTACAGTCTGCATATGCCATTCATTATAGCAACGAATGTGTGGCGAGTAAAAAGTTAAACCATTATGATCTAAAGATGGAACAGCCATTGAACATTCCGCAACTTGCTCGCATACTACGAGGATGAATAGGCGTCTTCGGAGGATAGTAACGGTTATTATAAGCCTGGTTGGTTTTGCGGTAGTTATTTTAGCTGCCGCCCCGCCGGTACTCGAAGACATCTCCTCAACCGAGACGCAGGCACCAACAATTGCCGCAACCGGTTCTGCTGCCGATGCCTTGAACGCACTGGCTGTTAAGGGGCGGGCACCAAAAACTGATTACGCTCGCAGTCAGTTCGGCAGTGGCTGGGCAACAGTCAATGGTTGCGATACACGTAATATTATTTTGCACCGTGACTTGGTTGATCCTGTCCTTGACGAAACATGTAGCGTCCTTAGTGGGACGCTGAACGATTCGTACACAGGAACAGTCATTCCATTCACAAAGGGGAGTAGCGACATACAAATCGATCATGTTATTGCGCTATCCAATGCCTGGCAAACGGGTGCGCAACAACTTACTCGCGAGTTGCGGGTTCAGATGGCGAATGATCCACTAGAACTGATTGCAGTTCAGGGTGACGCCAACCAACAAAAGAGTGACGGTGACGCCGCAACGTGGCTACCGTCGAACAAGGCGTTCCGCTGTGAATATGTTGCTCGACAAATTGCCGTCAAGCAAAAGTACACGCTGTGGGTAACACCACCTGAAAAAGATGCCATGTTGTCTGTTTTGTCGGCTTGTCCCGATCAGGCCCTGCCGGCGAAGTAGCAGGGGTGAAACACAACTGTATTGCACCTGAGAAGCCAATCGGTTATAATAGCGACAGTACATTCCGGCCACCAGGTCGGAATTTTTCATAGAACAATACATCAGAATTTATACATGATATGTCGAAGTAATTAAGAAAGGACAACATTATGGAAGAACTAAATCTAAAACAATTAACGCTCGCGGTACGTACTATCGCTGAAGAGAAAAACCTCCCCGAAGAAATCGTTATGTCTGTTATTGAACAGGCTATTGCTGCTGCATGGCGTCGAGATAACGGCGAACGTGACCAAGAAGTTCGCAGCGAACTGAACGTCGAAAGCGGAGTTGCGAAAGTATTCGTCTCTCGTGAAGTTGTTGAAGTTGTCGGAAGCGACGCTCACGAAATCAGCCTCGAAGACGCACGTAAGGTGAAGCCTGACGCTGAACTCGGAGACATGATCGAAGACGAATTCGAAGTCACAAGCTTCGGCCGTGTTGCTGCCCAAACCGCCAAACAAGTTGTTTTGCAACGTCTCCGTGAAGCCGAACGTGAAGTTGTCCTGAGTGAATACGAAGACAAGATCGGTACCGTTGTGAACGGGACTGTCCAACGCGTTGAACCGCGTGTTATCCGTATCGAGATCGGTAAAGCAAACGGAATCATTCCGCAAAGCGAACAGATCCAAGGCGAATACTACAGTGTTGGTGCACGTATTAAGGTCTTTATTAAAGATATCGAACGCGACAACCGTGGACCTCAGCTGATCCTTAGCCGTGGTAACCCTGAATTTATCGAATACCTTTTCCGTCAAGAAGTTCCTGAACTTGAATCTGGCGCGGTTGAAATCAAGGGCATCGCTCGTGAAGCTGGCCGCCGAACGAAGCTTGCTGTTGCAAGTAACGTTCCTGGTGTTGATCCAGTCGGTACATTTGTCGGTGGTCACGGAACTCGTGTCCAGGCCGTTATGAACGAAGTTGGTGACCAAGAAAAGATCGACATCGTTACTTTTGACGAAAACGTCGAGCAATTCATCAAGAACGCCCTTAGCCCAGCTGAAGTCTACAAAGTAGAAATCCGTGAAGCCGACAAGCGCGCAACTGTCTTTGTTAACGAAGACCAACAGTCTATCGCTATCGGACGTGGCGGACAGAACGTTCGTCTTGCAAGTCGCCTAACTGGTTATGAGCTTGATATCGAACAAGCGACTCCGGCTGCAAAGCCTGCTGCTGACCACGCGCCAAAGAAGAACATCGAAGATAGCCTCCTCAACGCAGTTGAAGAATCTACCGACGAAGCTCCAACACAAGAATAATTTCTTGTTAGAAGCGTAAAAAACTAAATTAGCACTCTCTTGCATGGAGTGCTAATTTTGCTATACTGGGTATATGAGGACAAGCAAATAGATAATATGCTTGCACTTCTTATATAGGAGGATAGATAATAGTACTATGGCTGATGATTTTGCAGAATTTATTTCGCATCTCACCGACAATGCACGGACCAGCCTCCACCACGCAACACTGATTGCACAGGGGTATGGCAGTCCTTACATTGGAACTGAGCATTTACTTTTGGGTGTCATGGCGCAGGGCGCATCGGTTGGTGCTAAGATCCTCGCTGACGCCGGCGTCACGCTTGACCGCGCACAGACCGCACTAAATATGGTTCCTGTTACCGCTGCTGTTGGTGGATTAAACACCAAGAGCCTCAGCGAGACAGCGAAACTAACACTAAAAATGAGCTGGGATATCGCCCAAGAATTCCACCAGGACTACCTGGGGACTGAACACATTCTGTATAGCATCCTGACACAAAAAAATGCACGTGCTACCGTGTTGCTTCGTGACATGGATGTGAATATTACTGATATCGTGGCAGAACTCGAAGAGTATCTTGATCGACAAGGTGACTCGTACAGTGCAACTGACGACGAGGCAACGATTGCCTCGAAGAAAGCGCCAGCTCGTAAGGGTGCGCTTGGGACATTTGGTACCGACCTGACTGCGCTTGCTAAAGACGGCAAGCTCGATCCAGTCATTGGCCGCGCCGAACAAGAAGAGCGCCTTGTGACGATTCTAAGTCGCCGCACCAAGAACAACCCAGTCCTTATCGGTGAACCTGGTGTTGGTAAGACGGCTATCGTTGAAGGCCTCGCGCAGCGCATTGCGACCGAAGACGTTCCGGAACACTTACTCGACAAGCGTATTATTCAACTCGACCTGGCTGGCATGATTGCCGGTACGAAATACCGCGGTGAATTCGAAGAGCGCCTAAAAAAGGTGATCACTGAACTACAGGAGCAAAAGAACGTCATTATCTTTATCGACGAGCTACACCTCTTGGTTGGCGCCGGTGCGGCCGAAGGGGCACTTGATGCCGCAAATATACTGAAGCCTGCGTTAGCACGTGGCGAGATTCGCCTGATCGGCGCAACGACACTTGATGAATACCGCAAGCATATCGAAAAAGACACCGCCCTTGAGCGACGTTTCCAGACAATTGTTGTACCAGAACCAAAACTCAAAGACACCATCGCTATCCTAAAAGGTCTCAAGCCGTACTACGAAAAGCACCACGGTGTAACGATTAGCGACGAGACCATCGAAGACGCTGTCTATATGGCAGACCGTTATATCAACGAGCGCTACATGCCCGACAAGGCTATTGATGTCATCGACGAAGCAGCAGCCCGGGTCCGGGTGAAATCTGGTCGCAAGCCAAGCAAGCTGCGCGATTACATGCGTCAGCTCAAGAACTTGAACGAAAAAATGGAAGAAGCCGTCACGGCCGAAGACTATGAACGTGCTGCCTTGTATAAAACACGCATCACGCAGTTGAACGAACGGCTTGAAGAGACTCGTACAGCCTACGAAAAGAAAACACCGATCGTCTTGAAGGATGAAGATATTGCTCATGCGATTGCCTTAATGACCGGCATTCCTGTCAGTCGTGTCCAAAAGTCAGAAGCGAAACTGCTTCGTAACCTGGAAGGCCACCTAGAAAAGTATGTTATCGGACAACGTGAAGCCGTTGAGAAGGTCTCACGCGCGATTCGCCGTAGCCGTAGTGGTGTTGCGAGTAGTAACCGCCCAATTGGCTCATTCGTCTTTATGGGTCCAACCGGTGTCGGTAAAACGGAACTTGCCAAGGTCCTCGCCCGCGAAGTATTCGGTAGCGAAGATAACTTGATCAAGATCGATATGAGCGAGTTTAGCGAAAAGCACACTGCCAGTCGCCTCGTTGGTGCACCGGCTGGCTACGTTGGGTATGATGACGGTGGTCAGCTAACCGACAAAATCCGTCGTCAACCGTACAGTGTTGTCTTGTTCGATGAGATCGAAAAAGCTAACCCTGACGTCTTCCACTTGCTGCTGCAGATCCTGGAAGATGGCACGTTGACCGATGCCAAGGGTCACAAAGTTGATTTTTCAAACTCGATTATCATCCTGACAAGTAACCTTGGTGCTGATCGTATGATGAAAGAATCAAGTCTTGGCTTTAGCGCGGTGACGCGTAACGACGAAAAGCAGCTTGATGATGTTCACGCCGAAAATGCTCTCGCGGCCGAAGCTGCCTTGAACCGCATTATGCGCCCAGAGCTAATTAACCGTTTCGATGCGATCGTGACTTTCCGAGCACTAACCAAGAAAGAAGTTGGCAAGATCTTCGACAAGCTGCTTAATGAGCTACAAGATCGTTTAATCCGTAAAGGTATCCACTTGGTGATAGCAGCATCTGCCAAGCGGCAAGTGATTAGTGAAGGCCACGACGAGAAGTATGGTGCTCGACCACTACGACGCGCGATGCAGGATCTGTTAGAGCTGCCAGTTGCTGACGGCATCCTATCCGGTGAATACGAAAAGGGAACTGTCCTGAAAATATCGGCCCTAAGGGGTAAGATACAGATCAATGTTGGTCAAGAAGCGTAGCGTTGCAGGCGCAATAGTTGCCGGTGTGTTAAGCATCGGCATTCTTGCTGCCGCCGGCTGGCTAGTCCTAAACCGGCAATACGCCATGGATCAAATCAGTGTCTGGTCATACACACCGAGCAGCAGTATCCAAACGATCGACGAACGGGTTGATTTTACACCAAATGGTAAGTTTCATTTCTATGCAACGCAACCGGTTGTGGATGGCTCGGAAAAGTTCAACCAAGACTGTCCTCGTCAAGAAGTTGGCAACCCGATCCTCGGCTGCTATACCGGTGAGCACCGCATCTTTATTTATAATGTTGAGAACGAACAGCTCGATGGTATCGAGGAGGTGACAGCTGCGCACGAAATGCTGCATGCTGCCTGGGAGCGAACTAGTGACAAGGAGCAGGCGCGAATTGGTGTGCTGATCCGAGCCGAATACCAAAAACACACTGATGATAAAAACCTTACCGAGCGTATGGATTATTACCAGCGTACTGAGCCTGGTCAGTTTATTAACGAACTTCATTCAATCCTGGCTACTGAAACCCGAACACTCAGTCCCGAGTTAGAGACC
>Ga0247817_10001145_pt1 | contig 14143 bp, 15 predicted proteins | sample UWRJL212509R1_FD_178010 | JGI IMG/M metagenome (GOLD analysis project Ga0247817, IMG submission 178010) | Plant litter microbial communities from Arlington Agricultural Research Station in Wisconsin, United States - UWRJ-L212-509R-1 | ecosystem: Environmental > Terrestrial > Plant litter >... | reverse complement strand
TCATTAAAGATGCGCTCGCCATACGAGCCAAGAAAATGTTATCAGCCATGTCCAAAGAAATCTCAGATGGATTCTCTATAAAGACTTCATGAAGGCGGCTCATACTTGCCTTATTTTGAGCGATGCGCATGTCGTGTTCGGTATTCATTGCTTCAATAATCGCCCCATACTGCAGATCTTTTAGCTCAATGCCAAGGTCCATAAGCCGCTGATCAAGGCGGGCAATCATGAGGCTGCGCCCACCTTCGACATAAGGAACACCATCAGAAACAAGTTGTTCGCCATCAAGAGGAGTTGGTGATTGTTCATTCAAACTATATGGCTGAGAATCTGGAACGAGAGGGCCATAAATTTTGTTGAGGACTGATTCTTCTGTTGCATTCAATAAAGCACCTCTCTCTACAAGAAAAGAGGCCATAGGATCGTGTGATTCTCCTACTTGGCTCATTTACTTATTATACCATCCTTACCTCTGTAAGTCCAGGTATTTTTGGATAGAGAATAGGCCCCGGCACGAAGCCAGGGCCTTATTGTATGAGAGAGGAGTTAAAACTCGCGGGGTGGGTGACGCCCGAAGACGCCACCCACCCTTACTTGGAGCTGGGCCTAGTCGCGGCGCTTGATCCAGCGCGCAGCGGCCGTGTTGATGGTCTCCAGCACCTCGGGGGTGATGTGGAGACGCAGTACGGAGCGCACCTTGGCAGGTGTCACTTCGTACTTCTCAGCCAGCTTGTTGCAGGAATTGATGACGGTCGAATCACCGACGTAATTCTCTGCGATGACGTCCGCGGCCAGGATGGCGATGAGCGGGTCTTCCCCGATCAAAGCATCGATGGTCGTGGTGTCCATTACTGAACTCATGTGGTTACTCCCTCAGTTGTTGCACTTTTGCCGCCGTGGTTTGCTGGCGACAGTGTTGTATTGTATAGTATAAAAACATATTACACAATATCCCCCAAGGATAGGGTAGTGACCCATCGTATTGCCGCTACACCTAGGGCCCACCCCTGATATTGACTTATCTTCCTATATTTCGTATAATGCTTCGTAGACATACCAAAGACAGTAGCTGTAGAGTCGTAAGACAACACTTAATTTGCTACCGAGGACTGTAATAAACATACATTCATTAGTCTTTGGCAGTGCGAGGTCCAAAGACTTTTTGTTTTCTCGCGGTAGCTGCCTGTCTCGCACGAATTAACAATCTGGCCGAATGAATACTAACCAAGGAGATTTTTATGGCAATTACCCGCGATAAAAAGAACGAATTGGTTGCTGAAATGGGTGAGCTGATCGGCAATGCAAAGGCTATCGTCTTTGCAAGCTACGACGGCTTAAGTGTCGCAGACGCACAAAAGCTCCGAGCAGATGCTCGCGAAGCTGGTATTACGATCCGCGTGATTAAAAACCGCCTGGTTCGTGTTGCCATGGGCACAAACGATACTTATAAAAACACAGATGTTTCAATGCTTACTGGCCAATTACTCTACGCCCTTTCGGACGCAGACGAAGTTGCTCCAGCTAAAGTATTGAATGCATTTGCAAAAAACAATGACGCGCTGACAATTGTTGGTGGATTTTCAAACGAAGGTACTGTTCTCAGCGCTTCGGATGTTATTTCACTCGCATCATTGCCTAGCAAAAACCAACTTATTGGTGAAGTTATTGCACAATTGCTTTCACCAGTTCACGACGTCACGAATGCGCTCCAAGGCAACTTGCACGCACTTCTTGATGGCATTGAAGCTAAAGCAACCAGTTAATACTTAATTACATTTTAATATTTGAAGGAGTCACCAATTATGGCTGATTTAAAGAAACTTGCAGAAAGCCTCGTTGGCTTAACTGTACTTGAGGTCAATGAACTCAAGACTATTTTGAAAGATGACTACAACATCGAACCAGCTGCTGCAGCTGTCGCTGTTGCTGGTCCTGCAGCAGAAGCTGCACCTGCTGAAGAAGCTAAATCTGATTACACTATCGTCCTTAAAGACGCTGGTGCTCAGAAAGTTGCTGTTATCAAGGCAGTTAAAGACATCACTGGCCTCGGCTTGGGTGAAGCAAAAGCAATCGTTGACGGTGCACCTGCTACCGTTAAAGAAAAAGTTCCAACTGAAGAAGCTGAAGCTGCTAAGAAAACCCTCGAAGAAGCTGGCGCAACCGTCGAGCTCAACTAATCACATTCCATTCGGCCAATTGCACTCGTGTGATAAATACCGCTTCCATTTTGGAGGCGGTATTTTGTTATGGGCAAAATATACAACGTTTTGCGCGGCACATCTGAAAACCTTGTGGAAAACGTCCAATCTTGACTTTTAGATCACCGATTGCTATACATAGGGTAATACCATTTCAAAAATACACAGATAAAGGAATTGCGAGTACCCATGTCTGATTTACCAGAGAAGCAAGTAAAGCGCTTACATGCGCTGATTCAAGAAGCAGAAACAAACCTAGCGGCTGCCAAAGAGCTACTTATTAGCATTATTGGCGACGACGGCAGTGTGATTACCCCCAAGAGTGGCGTCAATGACGAAGTTGGCGGCAAGGTCGTCGAAGGCGTCTTTGACGGCCAAAAGATGGCTGGTCCAGATGGCAAAGAATACCCAGTGCCAGCTAACTATGCCAGCAAATCAAAATTGGTTGAAGGTGATATCCTGAAACTAACGATTGCCGATGACGGCAGCTTTATCTACAAGCAAATTGGCCCAATCGAGCGCGTACAGATTATCGGAACCCTTGTTACTCACGACGGCGCCTACTACGTTGAAGCACAAGGCCGCGAATACCGCATCTTGCTTGCCAGCGTAACGTACTTCCGCATTAGCGTTGGTGGCCAAGTGACCATCATCATCCCAGCCGACAACCCCGAGGCGACTTGGGCCGCAGTTGAGGCTGCTCTCTAGCTCTTAAATTGACTTTGAGATCTTAAGGTTGTATAATTAGTATTATACTTCGAGATTCTTCGTGAGTCTCAGAGTCGCCCTGTTCACACCATCGATCCGAAAGGACCCCATGTACGCCATAGGTATTCCGCTCAGCGACTTGTTTTACGACAACGCCGCCTTACAGCACGAAGTCGAGCACAAGCTTGACATCACTACTCTAGAAGAGCTCCTGTTCTTTAGCGAGCGCATGGTTATCCGGAAACTCGGCCATGGCACCCTGCACTACATCAAGCGACGCCTTCACTCGGAAGGCTTCACCGGCAATGGCATGCTCCGACTCCGCCGCAACCACGAAACCTACCTGGAGTACGCGATGAGCGTCTACGCCACAAAGGAGAACACGCCAATCATCGCGCTCAACTTCACCAAGGAAGGCCGCAAAGACAAGCACGAAGTCCTGCGAGTCGTTCGGTTCATCGACACCGTCCAACCCGGGGCTAAGTTTGGCCACCTCGGTGCCATCCTCGAGTTCGGACACGACGACGCTATGCCAGCCGCAGACATCGAGGCATTCGAGGCGCAGCTTCGCGAATGGGAAGTCAGCCTTTAGGCGGCAGTGCAACAGGGCACGCCGATCTGCATAACGTAGATCGGCAAAGTCCCTAAATATGTAAGTCACTTATATATTTAGGGACTTTTTGTTTACAAAAACCATACATAAGCGCTATAGTAGCTTTATCACTGAGGTGAAAACAAACAGGTGGAAATAATTTAAAAATGAGTATCGCGATTTCGCTTATTGTTGGCGCAAAACACAACAATACTGCTTTATTTTCCGCGTATACTTAGTAAAAGAAAAAGGGGAGAAAACAGATAGTGTCTACGGCGTTGTATCGAAAATATCGCAGCAAATCGCTGGCCGAGGTAGTGGGGCAAACCCATATTACCGACATCTTAGCGCGAAGTGTTGCCGCTGGCCGTATTTCTCACGCCTATCTTTTGACTGGCCCTCGTGGGGTTGGTAAAACTTCGGTTGCTCGTATCTTGGCCCACGAGATTAATGGCCTGCCATACAGTGACGATACCACCCATCTCGACATTATTGAAATTGACGCCGCTAGTAATAATGGCGTCGAAGACGTCCGTGACCTCCGTGAAAAAGTACAGATCGCACCAGTTTCGGCGAGCAAGAAAGTATACATCATCGATGAGGTCCACATGTTATCAAAAGCTGCTTTCAATGCGCTCCTTAAAACCCTAGAAGAACCACCAGAACATGTTGTCTTTATTCTGGCGACAACTGATGCCGATAAACTGCCGGCAACTATTATTAGCCGTACCCAGCGTTACGGATTCCGTGCGATTGCCCCTGAAGATGCAGTCAAGCATCTGCGACACATTGCCACTGAAGAAAAAATCACTATCGACGACGCATCTCTCGCTATTATTGCTCAGCGCGGCGATGGCAGCTTCCGTGACAGCATTAGCCTGCTTGACCAACTCGCGTCCCTTGCCGACGAGAAAGCTGGCATCACTGCAGAGCTTGTCGAGTCAGCCCTCGGCTTAGCACCAATTAAAGTCGTCGAAGATCTCCTCGATGCAGTCGAATCGCACGACGTCGCCAAAGTCGCCAGCCTGCTTGAACAAACCATCGCCGACGGCATCAGCCCAGGCACCCTCACCGAACAACTAACGCTACAGCTGCGTGAACTCATCTCCGTTAAACCACAATTCCTCCCGCTCCTCGATGCCCTCCTCGACGTCCCGCGCAGTAGCCAACCGCAACTCAAGTTACTGAGTACATTAGGCACCGCCGCCCTAGAACCAAAAGTCGTTAAAACCGTCGCCTTAGCAACACCCGTCCTAGAAGTCACCGCAACTATCGAAGAGCTCACAAAACAAGCTACGCGTATTCGTCCGGCCATGCCATCCAAAGACTCGGCTTCAGCAGGTGGGATAACCTCATTAGAAGAGGATGTCCCCCTCGGGGCGAGCCAAGCGCCACAGGTGGAGCAAAGCGACCCTGTAGAGCGGCCTCTGAAAATGAGTGTTAGCCCAACTGATGAACATGCTGCTTTCGACTGGGATTCCCTCGTCAAATACACCAAAGAAAACTACGTAGCTCTCTATAGTGTCTTGAGCAAAACCAGCCCATCTCTTGAAGGCGACAAACTCACCCTCTACACCGCAAGCGCATTTTACAAAAAGAAGCTCGACGACCCAAAGTACAGCGCTCATCTGTATGCATCACTAAAAGCCCTGGCTTATCAACTGACTATCCACACTGTACCCACAGCCGTACCTCCCCGAGACTCCCAAGCTGCCGCGATTGCTGCTATTATGGGCGGAGGAGAAGAGGTGACTGTCGAAGCCTCATAAAGTATTTGTGCCATGGCCGATAAAAATGTCCCCGCGGGGAAAATTCCCCCACAAAATCTTGATGCAGAAATGAGCTTGCTCGGTGCTGTTCTTATTGATGAAGAAACGCTCGCCGATATTTCTGAACACGTCACCCCGCGTGACTTCTACGACAAGCGCCACGCCATTGTCTACGACGCCATGATGCGCCTGTACGAAAAACGTAAGCCGGTCGATCTTTTGACCTTAACCGAAGAGTTGAAGCGTAAAAAAGAACTTGAAACTATTGGTGGCTCGGCCTATATTACTGAACTCACGAATTACGTCCCGACCGCCGCCCACGCTGCGGCCTATGCCGAACTCGTTGCCCAAAAAGCCGTTCGTCGTCGCCTCATTAAGGCCAGTGGTGATATTTCTGAACTCGGCTACAATGAAGAGACTTCAACTCAAGAACTACTCGAGCAAGCCGAAGCTGAGCTCTTTTCGGTTAGTGACCAATCACTCAAACAAGACCTCGTGAGTATTGAAAGTATCTTGACCGAAAGTTTCGACCGCATGGAAGAACTTCACCGTAACAAGGGCGCCATTCGTGGGGTTCGCACCGGCTGGCGCGATCTTGATACTATGACCGCCGGGCTGCAACGCAGTGACTTGATCATCCTGGCGGCTCGTCCAGCCATGGGTAAGACGACGCTGGTGACCAACTTGGCTTACAACGTGGCGACTATCGCTAAGCAGCCAGTTCTGTTCTTCAGCCTCGAGATGAGTAAAGAACAGTTGGTAGACCGTATGCTGGCCGACGCCTCCGGTGTTGATTCATGGAATATTCGGACTGGTAATCTTTCCGATGATGACTTTAGCAAGCTTTCTGAAGCCATGGGCGAAATGGCCGAAGCACCGATCTTTATTGACGATACTCCGGGCGTAAGCGTACTTGAAATGCGCACAAAGGCCCGACGTGCCGCTCATGAACAACCGCTGGGACTCATCATCGTAGACTACTTGCAATTGATGCAGGGGAGTGGCCGCGATAACGGCAACCGTGTCCAAGAAGTGAGCGAAATCTCTCGTGGGCTCAAGCTATTAGCTCGTGAGTTGAACGTGCCGGTTATTGCACTTTCACAACTGTCGCGTTCGGTTGAGTCGCGCAGCCCACAAATTCCACAACTTTCTGACCTTCGTGAGTCAGGATCAATCGAGCAAGATGCCGACATCGTTATGTTCATTTACCGCGAAAAATACTACAACCCAGATACCGATCGCGAGAACTTGACTGACCTTTTCATCGCCAAACACCGTAACGGCCCAACTGGTCAAATCGAACTTTACTTCCACCCAGAGCGCCTCCGCTTTATGTCGGTAGACCGCAAGCACGACGGCTAGCATGGTACAATAAAAGGTAATTTATGGCGACATTCGAACCCACATCATTCTTCATCTACCGCTGGCGTTATGTTATTGGCTACACCATCGTCGGGTTGCTCCTCGCCGGGCTGCTCGTGTTTGCCGGCCTCTACGTTCCAGGTGGCATTTCGCCAGAAGAAATACGCGCGACGATTCGTGCCGACGGGATTTCACTGAGTGACCTCAGCACATTCTCGCAGACAAGCCTGCCGTACTATCTGTTGCAAGCCCTGGTGTTTCATATTTTCGGTGTCTATGACTTTACGATAAAATTGCCATCACTCATTCTGGCTCTGTTTTCAGCGATTGGGCTCATTCTCTTATTGCGCCGATGGTTTAAGCCGAACATTGCCGTTCTCGCTTCACTGATTGCGGTCACAACGGGCCAATTCTTATTCGTTGCTCAAAACGGCACGCCAGGTATTTTATACGTCTTTTGGCCTGTGGTACTGTTGTTGCTCGGTACTCAAATTACTCGCGGGAAGCGATTCCGCTTTTTATGGAAGATTCTCTTTACTATCGCCGCTGTCTTAAGTTTGTACACACCACTCAGTATTTATCCGCTATTTGCCGTCGCCCTAGCGACGCTATTACACCCACACCTCCGTAACGCTGTGCGCCGGCTCTCAAAACTCAAGCTTGCTGTCTGTTTTGTCATCGGCGCTATTGTCGCAACACCACTTGTTTTGATCATCATTGACAACCCGCAGCTTGGGCTGACTCTGCTGGGCAAGCCGACTGTTTGGCCGCCAGACTTACTCGAGAATCTTATAACTGTCTTGAAGCAGTACTTCTTGTTCTGGGAACCAAGTACCACTACGCTTATGACGCCCGTCTTTGGGCTTGGCTCTGTACTCCTGATCTTGCTTGGTATCTACCGCCTTGTTCGCACCCGCGAAGCGACTCGCAGCTATCTGATCATCATTTGGGTGCTATGTCTGGTACCCATCATCATCCTTAATCCAAGTTTCACTAGCGTCGCCTTTGTTCCTTCAGTCTTACTGCTGGCCGCCGGCCTTACTAGCCTAATCAGCTACTGGTATCGATTGTTCCCAAGAAATCCGTACGCCCGCTTTGCCGGTCTTCTGCCACTCGTCCTTTTGATCTTGGTGTTGATTGGGTCAGGCCTTGATCGTTACATTTTTGGCTATCACTATGATCCAAATACAGCGGTGAATTTCTCGCGGGACTTACAGCTCATCCCTAAAAAAACCAGCAACCTCGTAGTTGGGACCGACGAACTGGCGTTCTATAACGTAATAGCAAAGCATCGGGCGAATTTGACCGTTGGGACCACCAGTACGGCAGATGAATTTGTTGCAACCAAAAAGGGACGAACCGATTTCCCAGGCTATGCCATCGATCGTATTATCACCACCACCTACGCCAAGGATAGCGACCGCCTCTACATCTATAAAAAGACCGCTCAGTAACGTATAATAATCTTATAAGTAAAGACGGAGTTAAAGATTATGGCGTTCGACCAAATGAAAATGCTGAACCAATTGCGTAAAGCACAAAGTGACCTGAAAAAAGAAGTTGTTGAAGTAGAAGCTGGCGACGGAGCTGTTGTCGTACAGATTACTGGTGAGATTAAAGTGAAGAAAGTAACTATTGATCCTGCCCTGGTAGATCTTGAAGATATTGCCGAACTTGAACACTGGATTGAAATCGCCATGCGAGATGGCCTCACCAAAGCACAAGAAATTGCTGCTGAAAAAATGAAGCCTCTTATGGGCGGACTCGGCAACCTAGGACTCTAGTTGTGGCGCATTTGCTGCCAGTTGCACTTGAAAAGCTCATCGATGAACTTGGCCGCCTGCCAGGTGTTGGGCTGCGTACCGCCGAGCGGTATGCTTACTTCTTGTTGCGGGCTGATCAGCATATTAATGATGGCCTCGCTACGGCCATCCACGACGTTCACTCACGCGTAAAAGTCTGTCCAATTACCTTTGCGCTGATTGATGCCGACGAAGACGTCTCGGAGCTGTACAGCGACCCAGAACGTGACCGTAAGCTAGTCGCAGTCGTTGAGGAGCCATTGGATATCGTCGCTTTAGAGCGAACTGGGCAATTCAAAGGCACCTACCACGTGCTCGGTGGCGCCATTAGCCCGATCGATGGTATTGGGCCGGATCAACTCCACATTCCCGAACTTTTAAAAAGGCTAGGGGATGACGGCGTTGAAGAAATTATTATCGCCACCAACGCCAGCGTTGAAGGTGAATCAACCGCGCTTTTCTTGCAGCGTCACATTAAAGACGCCAACATCAACGTTAAGATGACGCGCCTAGCCCGCGGCATCCCGGTTGGCGTTGATCTTGAATACGCCGATCAAATCACACTTGGCCACGCGCTTGAAGGTCGCCGCACGTTGTAAAACAGTCTCGAAGATTGTATAATCACCTAAGCCTTATTCCATAGGCATCCATCGATTTCCTTGGAGGAAATGTGTTCCGTTACATCAGTGTTGTTGCTTTCTACGCACTTCGAGCCCTGACCCGTCCCTACGATACTGTCGAAGCTTGGCAGATCAAGCGCGACCTTCCGCCTGCCCTAAGAAACGCCGTCGAAAAGCGCTACGAGCGCATCCGCATTCCCGCTTTCATCTTTCTGATGATCGTTGGCGTGTTGCTGATCATCGCCGGCGTCTACCTCGAAATGACCTTCGGCGCCATCGTCGGCCTCTCTGTCATCGCTATCGGCGCATTCCCGGTGCGAGAACTCAAGAAGCGTCATGAGAAGACTCTGGAGGAAATTCTCGTCGGCCGATGGGAAGAGTACTTCATGTTCGATGATAACGAGGTCTACCAGGCCATCATGGCACCGCGGCTCGCCGCACGGTTTCGCGATGAACACCGAAGCGAGTTCATGGACTCCGCTACCTGGGCGACGTTCCAGCTATACCTAGCAGGCGCAGCGTCGCTGAGAGGCCGTTTTGACCAATTGGCGCTTAAGGTGCCAACCGGTAGCGCAAAGTACATCGCACTCGAGCGCAGCTACAAATCGCAGCTCATCAACCTGGCGGAAGTTTTCGCCAAGCTCGCAAGCGAGGACATGGGCGTCGATTTCGGCACTCATTTCGAAGAGCAACGAGTAGCCCTGGCGAGCTAATCGTCGCGTCTATGGAAGAGGCACGGCACCGATGCGTGTGAGATTCATTTCTCGCGCGGGTCGGTGCCTCTTTCAATTTCTGCTACAATAAAAACATTACTGGAGAACCTATGAAACCAACACAACCAACCGAACAATACATGAAAAATATTCGATCGCTGACTGCATGGAACTACGTGTTGGTAATTCTTGCACCGCCTGCTGGGCTTATCGTGGCACTCTACACGCAGCGATACTGGAATAAAATCGGCATCAAGAGTGGCGCAAACAAGATAGCGATTATCCTGAGTATTATCTTCTCGCTTTTTATGGCAGGCGTGATTATTTATTCTCAGCTAACAGCGGCTCCTGGCCCATCAAAAGCTGAAAAGAATACCGCCGCCTCGCTCAGTACGGCAAAAACTGTTATACGCGCCGTCGGATCATATCAACGACAAGAGGGTTCATATCCCACCGAATACAATCAAGCATCAATTGACAATAACATTCGACTGAGCAAAACTCGCATTACTAAAGACCCTGGCTCAACCAGCTATGTTGAATTTTATAGCTGTGGCGACCAAGGAAATGCTGTTGGCTATTGGGATTACGTAAAACTCAGCACCGAGCATCTCTACGTCGGTTCCGTCACCAGCCTCGAAGGTTGCACCTTAGTAACCAAATAGCTCTGTTGATCTGTTACAATAGAGCCAATGTTCAAAGAAGCCATACAACTCATTAATGATGCTAAAAAGATCATCGTTATCCAAGCCGAGAACCCTGACGGCGATTCATTGGGGAGCGCTTTGGGGCTCGAAGAAATCCTTGGTGACCTTGGCAAAGAAGTCATCCTTTATTGCGATGTTGAAACGCCCAAGTACCTCCGCTACATCAATGGCTGGGATCGTGTCACCCAAGATTTTGATACTTCAGCCGATCTCGCAATTATTGTTGATACCAGCAGCGACACGCTCATTGGCAAGGCGCTTGATTTACCCGGTGTGCGACATTTCTTTGAAAGTACACCTGTACTGGTGATCGATCATCACTCGCTCGTCGAATCGACCCTCAGCTTTGATCACACTCTGCTGAACGAAAAGGCAGTCGCCACAAGTGAATTACTGTACTACATGGCGACCGAAGCCGGCTGGGCGATTAACGCCCAAGCCGCAGAAAGCATGCTTGCTGCTATTCTTGCCGATAGCCTAGGACTTTCCACTCAGCACACTACCTACGAATCGTACAAAGCAGCTGCCGAGCTCGTAAAGCTTGGCGCTAGCCCGCATGCCCTTGAATCACGCCGCCGTGAATTTATCAAAAAGTCAGCTGAAATTCTGAAATTTAAGGGCGATCTGATTAGCCGCATTGAATATTTCCTTGATGGCAAATTAGCGCTCATTCACGTTACGTGGGACGACATTCAGCAGTACAGCGATCAATATAACCCTAGTGTCTTGGTGCTTGATGAAATGCGCCTCGTACAGGGCGTCAAGCTTGCTATCGCTATCAAAACATACCCAGACGGCAAACTCACCGGCAAACTCCGTTCAAACGAACCTATTAGCGAAGCAGTCGCCGGATTCTTTGGTGGTGGTGGACACGCCTATTCAGCAGGCTTCCGTGTTTACGAAACTTATGACAAAATACTTCCAGAACTAGTAACCGCAGTAGATAAGGCGCTAATCGACTATGAGTCTTCGATTTCATAACCAACTCACCAAACAAGTAGATGACTTTACTCCGCAAGAAGTGGGGAAGGTGAGCTTATATACTTGTGGCCCAACCGTCTATAACTATCTGCACGTGGGAAACTGGACATCATACATTTATTGGGATACTCTCGTGCGCGTCTTGCAAGCCAATCATCTAAAGGTTGATCGCGTCATGAACATTACTGATGTTGGCCACTTAACCAGCGACGCTGACGATGGTGAAGACAAGCTCGAAAAAGGCGCCAAGCGCGAAGGCAAAACTGCCTGGGAAGTTGCGGCTTTTTATACAGAGGACTTCTTAAAGGGAATGGATCGCCTTGGGATGATCGCACCGACACACATCACCAAAGCAACTGAGTATATCGACCAACAGCTCGATCTTATTCGCACACTGAAAGAAAAGGGCTTTAGCTACCAGATTGATGATGGCATCTACTTTGATACCGCCAAATTCCCAACCTACGGCGACTTTGCCGATCTTGATCTAGATGCTCAAAAAGCCGGCGCACGCATTGAATTTAATCCAGAAAAGCGTAACCCAAGCGACTTTGCCCTGTGGAAGTTTACTCCAGCCGGTGAAGCCCGCGACATGCAGTGGGCAACCCCAACAGATCTTATTGAAGGCGACCCGCGTATGGGCTTTCCTGGCTGGCACATTGAATGTTCTGCCATGGCTATGAGCCTGCTTGGAAACACACTTGACCTGCACGCTGGCGGCATTGATCATATTCCAGTGCATCACACCAACGAAATTGCCCAAGCCGAGGCCGCAACAGGCGTGCGCTTTAGCAACTACTGGCTGCACAATAATCATCTAAAGGTGAACGGCACTAAGATCAGTAAGTCACTTGATAATGGGTACACGCTTGATGACATCGCGGAAAAAGGCTTCAGCCCACTTGATCTTCGTATGTTCGTGTTACAAGGCCATTATCGTAATGAAGGTAACTTTACTTTTGAAAACCTCCAGGCAGCAAAAAATCGCCTAACAAACTGGCGCAACGCGGCCGCCCTTCGTCACCAAACGCATGACACGCTCCGTGACGACGATGAGAAATCAACTGACGAAAAGTCTGTATCTATTCACGCCGCCTCACAAGCGTTAGTAGAAGCGCTGTCCAATGACCTGGATACCCCAGCTGGCTTCAAGATTATCGACGACGCCTTTAGCCGTCTACAAGGCAGTCCGGTTAATGACATCCATCAGCACGCCCTGACAAGCTTCCTTGAGACTATCGACGAAACACTTGGCCTCCAACTGATTGACACGACTAAAGACATCTCAGACGATCTGAAGATGCTCATTATTCAACGTGAACGTGCCCGCGAAAGCAAAGACTTCGCCCAATCAGACAAGCTCCGCAGCGAGATTGAAAAAAGCGGCATCACTGTTCGTGATACCGCTTCTGGCCCAATTTGGGAATATAAGAACTAGGCTTTAGTTCGTTTTTAATTCTTTTACTTCAGCTGCCCGAAGCTTATTCTTGTGAAGCAAATATTCATCAATGAAGATACGGATTGAGCCAGCAATTGGGATGGCGATAATACCACCAACAATACCGAACATATAGAGACCAGTCGTGACTGCCGCTAAGATCGCCAGAGCAGATAGTTCAATCTTACGCGCTTGAATGTTTGGCGAAATGAAGTTGTTTTCAATCTGTTGGTAGACGATAAAGTATACCGCATAGATGATCGCCGCTGGGATGTTATTCAAAGCCAAGAGAGCCGTAATAATCACCCCGCCAATCATTGCCCCGAACATTGGAATTAATGATAGCGTAAAAGTGATGGCAGCTGTCGGGAAGGCGAGGCTTGAAGGCAATGCCGGGAAGAACAAGCTGAGTACAAAGACGGTCAAACCAGCGAAGGTAGCACCAATCGCTGATACAGTCAGCTGCCCTGTCACGTAGCCGGTAAAGACTCCGTAGACACGGCTCGCGATACGTTTGTGAATCTCCATACGACCCTTGTTGTTATAGAGTTTCCAAATACGTTGCATCCAGGTCGGGCCCTCAATCAGCATCAAGAACGTAAGAACGAGAACCAAGATCATCGCCGTGATAAAGGCGAAGACAGACCCAATGCCGTTAATCGCGCTTTGGCCTACGTTACTTGCCCAGCCGCCGGCACTATCTTTAATAGAGTTGAGCGCACTATCAAGCTGTGGCTTGAGGTTATACTGCTCAATCACACCGTTGAGGCCGTGCCATGATTCGGTCGCATTCTCGACAAATGCCGGTGCATTTTGCGCGAACTTCGCCGTTTGCTGAACAATCGGCGGAATTACCAAGGTGATAATTGCGCCCAGGAACAAAATCACTGCAACATAGGCAATCGCTGTTGCTGCAACGCGGCTCTTACCGGGCAGGCGACGCGAAATACGCGAAACAGGTGCGTTCAAGGCGAGTGCCAAGAAAAGTGAGACCCCTAAGATAATAAGTGCGGTGCGCCCAGTGTAGAGAGCAAAGATAGCTAAGCCCAATCCAATGACCACTAACCAAAATCGTACAAATGTTCGTGTGTCGATATCAATGCTATTCTTCATGCTTGTTATTATACCATGCTTATAGAGAGCTGAACCTCGACAAGGCGCTTATCCTTTTGCTATAGTGTGAAGAGTATGGAATCACTGGTGGGCAGCCTACGGGCAATCTTTAAGGGTGAAGTGTGGACCGACAACGATCG
>Ga0247817_10001144_pt1 | contig 14144 bp, 15 predicted proteins | sample UWRJL212509R1_FD_178010 | JGI IMG/M metagenome (GOLD analysis project Ga0247817, IMG submission 178010) | Plant litter microbial communities from Arlington Agricultural Research Station in Wisconsin, United States - UWRJ-L212-509R-1 | ecosystem: Environmental > Terrestrial > Plant litter >... | reverse complement strand
CCGAAATCGCGGAACTGGATCGCAGCGCGCAGGGCAATGGCATCCTCGCCTTCGGCAAACACCATCCGCTTCGGGTTGGCCTTGGCGATGTTGTAAATGTTGGTGAGCGCGGCGGTGGTGGGGTTGAGCCGAGCTTTCAAGGACTGGCGATAAGCGTCCATGTCGGCAATCGGCGCCTTGGCCACGCCCGAATCCATCGCGGCTTGCGCAACGGCGGAAGAAACGACCTCGATCAAGCGCGGATCGAACGGAGCCGGGATGATGTAGTCGGTGCCAAACTGGTGGTTGACGCCGTAAGCCGCCGCCACTTCATCGGGCACGCGCGCGCGCGCCAGTTCCGCGATGGCACGGGCGGCGGCGGTTTTCATTTCTTCGTTGATGGTGGTGGCTTGCACATCCAGCGCACCGCGGAAGATGAATGGGAACCCGAGCACGTTGTTGACCTGATTGGGGAAATCGCTCCGCCCGGTGGCGATGATCGCATCGGGGCGCACGGCCTTGGCTTCGTCGGGCATGATTTCCGGCACCGGGTTGGCCATCGCAAAGATGATCGGCTGCGGGGCCATTTTCGCCACCCATTCGGGCTTCAACGCCCCTGCGGCTGACAGGCCAAGGAAAATGTCTGCGCCGACCAGCGCTTCTTCGAGTGTGCGGGTTTCGGTGGGAACCGCGTGCGCGCTTTTCCACTGGTCCACATCCTCGCGGCCCGGATAAATCGGCCCCTGACGGTCGCACACGATCACGTTATTATGCGGCACGCCAAGCGCCTTGATCAGCGCGGTGCAGGCGAGCGCTGCCGCGCCAGCACCGTTCACTACAATCCGCACATCCTTGAAGTCGCGCCCGGTCAGGAAACAGGCGTTGAGCAGGCCGGCGGCGGAAATGATCGCTGTGCCGTGCTGGTCGTCATGCATCACCGGAATTTTCATGCGTTCGCGCAGGGCAGCTTCGATGATAAAGCATTCGGGCGCCTTGATATCCTCAAGGTTGATCCCGCCGAAAGTCGGCTCCATCAGCGCCACCGCGTTGATGAAGGCTTCGGGGTCTTCGGTATCGAGTTCGATATCGATCGAATCGACGTCGGCGAAGCGCTTGAACAGCACCGCTTTGCCTTCCATCACCGGCTTGGCCGCCAGCGCGCCGAGATTGCCGAGGCCGAGGATCGCGGTGCCGTTGGTGATCACTGCCACCAGATTGGCGCGCGCTGTGTAGCGGGCGGCGAGCGAGGGATCGCGAGCAATGGCTTCCACAGGCGCGGCCACGCCGGGCGAATAAGCCAGCGAAAGGTCGCGCTGGGTCGCCATTGGCTTGCTGGCGATGATCTCAATTTTGCCGGGCCGAATCGTCTCGTGGTAAAACAGCGCCTCGCGCTCGGTGAAACTGAGGTTGGTGTTTTCGTCGGCCACGCTGAATCTCCCTGTCGCGCCCGCCTTATCGCGCACAGTCACGCCGCGATAGGGGAAAGGCGAGGCTGCGACCTTTCCGAATCGGAGATATGCGGCTTAGGTCCGCTCCATGTCAGCCCCTCCCTCCTCTGGCCCCGCAACTCCCATGATGACGCAATACCATGCGTTGAAGGCCGAAGCGGGCGATTGCCTGCTGTTTTACCGGATGGGCGACTTTTTCGAGCTGTTTTTCGATGACGCCAAGCACGCGGCGGGCGTGCTCGATATTGCACTCACCAGCCGGGGTGACGGAGTGCCGATGTGCGGCGTACCGGTGCACGCAGCGGAAAACTACCTCGCACGGCTGATCCGCGCGGGTTGCCGGGTGGCGATTGCCGAGCAAGTGGAAACGCCGGAAGAAGCGAAGAAGCGCGGCGGGTCCAAAGCGCTGGTGACGCGGGCAATCGTGCGGTTCGTTACGGCGGGTACGTTGACGGAGGAAGCGCTGCTCGAACCGCGCCGCGCCAATGCGCTGGCTGCGGTGTGCGAGGTACGCGGCACGTGCGGGATTGCTTCGTGCGATATTTCGACCGGGCGGATGGAACTGGAGGAATGCGCTGCCGAGCATCTGGGCGCGGCACTGGCGCGGGTGGGGGCGAGCGAGTTGGTCGCTCCCGAAGATTGGCTTGAAGCTCCGGAAGATGCCGCGCCGCGCCCGAGGGGCGACTTTGCCAGCGAGACAGGCGAGCGGCGGCTGCGCGAAGTGCACGGAGTGGCCACGCTGGATGGTTTTGGATCGTTCAGCCGCGCTATGCTGGCGGCTGCTGGCGGGCTGATACTGTATCTCGACCATGCTGGGCGCGGGAATTTGCCGTTGCTGCTGCCTCCAGTGGCGCGGGCCAGCGACGGGCATATGGCGATGGACGAGGCAACGCGGGCTTCGCTCGAAATCCTTGGCAGTCAGCAAAGCGGGCGCGATGGGAGCCTGATTGCGGCAATTGACCGTTGCTCCACCGGCGCTGGCGCGCGGCTGCTCGCGGAAGATATTTCTGCACCATTGGCACAGCGCGCCGGGATCGAGGCACGGCTGGCGTTGGTCGAACGGCTGCACCGTGATCCGCTGCTACGCGGCGATTTGCGCGGGCTGTTGCGTGCGATACCCGATCTCGGGAGGGCATTGGGGCGACTGGTAGCCGGGCGCGGTTCGCCGCGTGATCTGGGGCAGGTGCGCGACGGGCTGGAACAGGCGCGAGCGATGCACGGGCTGCTGGTGGGCATCGCGGACCGCCCGCCGCTGCTGGAGGCGCTACTGCCCGATCTGACCGGGCATGGCGCGCTGACCGACCTGCTCAGCCGCGCGCTCGTGGTCACTCCGCCGACCGAGCGCCAATCGGGCGGCTATATCGCGCCCGGCTATGACGCCGCGCTGGATGCCTTGCGCGACATATCCGGCAATGCCCGCCGCGCGATTGCTGCGCTGGAAGCGCGCTACCGCGAACAGACCGGCGTTACCGCGCTAAAAATCAAGCATAACGGGGTGCTCGGCTATTTTATCGAAGTGCCTGCCGCGCGCGCCGATCCGCTGATGGCGGCGGATAGTGGCTTCACCCACCGGCAGACTATGGCAGGCGCTGTGCGGTTCAACTCACTGCATTTGCACGAGGAAGCCAGCCGCATTGCCGAAGCGGGCGGACGGGCGCTGGCGGCCGAAGAAGCGCATTTTGAGGAAATGGTGGAAGCGGTCGCCGCGAAACGCACTGCAATCGCCGCCACCGCCGCTGCGCTTGCCCGGCTCGACGTATCGGCAGGACAGGCAGAACGCGCGGCAGAAGGCGGCTGGTGCAGGCCGCAGATTGCTGACGAGCCGGTGCTGGCGATTGAAGGCGGGCGGCATCCGGTGGTGGAAGCGGCGTTGGCGCGGACTGGCGCGCGGTTTGTCGCCAATGACTGCGCATTGGGAGCAAGCGACCGGTTGTGGCTGGTCGGCGGGCCGAACATGGGCGGCAAGTCCACCTTCCTGCGCCAAAATGCGTTGATCGTGCTGCTTGCTCAGGCGGGCGGTTATGTTCCGGCGAGTACCGCGCGCATCGGACTGGTGGACCGCCTGTTCAGCCGGGTTGGCGCAGCGGATAATCTGGCGCGCGGGCGTTCCACCTTCATGGTCGAGATGGTAGAAACCGCTGCCATTCTGGCGCAGGCTGGGCCGCGCAGTTTCGTGATCGTGGACGAGATCGGGCGTGGCACATCCACCTATGATGGCCTTGCGCTGGCATGGGCAGTTGCCGAGGCGATCCACGAGAATAACCAATGCCGCTGCCTGTTCGCCACGCATTATCACGAGTTGGCGCTGCTGGCGCAGACCTGCCCGGCTTTGTCGCTGCATCATGTCCGCGCGAAGGAATGGAAGGGCGAGTTGGTGTTGCTGCATGAACTGGCCGAGGGGACGGCGACGAGCAGCTACGGGCTAGCCGTGGCGCGGCTGGCAGGTGTGCCGGAGGCGGTGGTGAAACGCGCGAAGGGCGTGCTCGACAAGCTAGAGAAGGGCCGCGCGCAAACTGGCGGGCTTGCCGCCGGACTAGGCGACCTCCCGCTGTTCGCCGCAGCAGCGCACGCCGAAGAGGCCCAGTGCGACGTGTTGCGCGAACGGTTGCAGATGCTCGATGTGGATGCGTTGGCCCCGCGCGAGGCGCTCGAATTGCTATACGAACTCAAGCGCGAGGCCGGAACTAACTAGCTACCGTCGGACGGCAGGCCGTCGTCATCTTCGTCATCGCGGCGATTGGCCGCGCCGTATTTGTCTTCGTTGTCGTCCATATTGGGCTCGCCGCGGAACGCTCCCATGTCGATGCGGCCTGAACTTTCCATGTCGCGCATGTGATCGACCAGATCCTGTGTGCTGTCGTCATCCTCATAAGCGCCGCGTTTGGGCTTGGTACTTTCGGTCGGGCTATCGTCGTCCTGGTCGAGAGCATCCTCGGCAACTTCGTGAGCCTGCGATTGCTCATCGTCCTGTTCGTCATTTATGGTTTCAGGGGCCAAATCTTCTGGGCGCTCTGGATTTTTTTCGCCGGGAATATTTTCGGGGGTCACGGGCATTACTCCTTCCCGCGTATAACGGGCGGATAGGCCGCACCGTTCCCGCTTAGCGGCTTGCGCCAGGCCGCCACAATATATCGCCCGCGCCGCCATCATTCACCGCGCGGCCCAGCACGAACAGATAATCCGACAGACGGTTGATAAAGGCGAGCGCTGCCGGGTTAACCGGTTCTGCGGCGGCAAGCGCAGTCATCGCGCGTTCGGCGCGCCGGGCGCTCGTGCGGGCGAGGTGGAGGCGCGCTCCGGCCTCGGTTCCGCCCGGCAGGATGAAGCTGGTCAGCGGGGCAAGGACGGCATTCTCCGCATCGATCCGCGTTTCCAGCCATGTCACCTGCGCCGGCACAATTCGCAGCACCATTTCGGACGGAGCGAAATCATTACCGGGAGTGGCGAGGTCTGCGCCGAGATCGAACATGTCGTTCTGAATGCGTGTAACATCCGTCAGCCGCTCGCCGGAAAGCGCCAGAGTCACGAGCCCCAACGCGGCATTTGCCTCATCCACCGCACCCACTGCTTCGAGCCGGGCGGAATGCTTGGGCAAACGCGATCCATCCACCAGCCCGGTGGTGCCGTCATCGCCGGTGCGGGTGTAGATCTTGTTGAGCTTAACCATCGAGGTGAAGGCCAGACGGCCTTAGCGGTTGATCATCATGAGAACCGCAACCACGATAATTGCCAGCGCCTGATACTTGATCCGCGAGAACATCGCCGAGTTCTGTTTGAGCTGCATCTTGCTAGCCTTGTCGCCGCTGGCCTGATCTTGCAGATCAAGCTGCGTCGATTGCAGAAATGCGATAATCCCGCGCACGAGACTAACGACTACCATGATGGCCAAGAGCACGATCACGATGACAAGAAATGTGTTCATGCCGCAGTATGTAGTGGCTGCGTAAAGTGAATTCCAGCGGGCAATTCGCGATTTCTCAGCCGCTCCGCCAACGCCCGGCCATCCTCCCACGCCAGCCGCAGATCAGCCAGCGCGGCCGAGCCGCGCCGCTTGGCTAGTTTCTTGCCATCAGCATCCACCAGCAAGGCGTGGTGGTGCCATGCGGGCACCGGCAGGCCGAGCAGCGCCTGAAGCAATCGATGGATATGCGTGGCGGTGAACAGGTCGGCTCCGCGCGTCACCAGCGTGATCCCGTCCGCCGCATCATCCAGCGTGGCGGCGAGGTGGTAGCTGGCGGGGGTGGCGGCATCCTTGCGCACCAGCACCACATCACCGGCGAGGTCGGGGCGCGCGGTTAGCTCGCCCGCAAGCTGATCGAACCATGTGAGCGGCCCTGCGCGGCGCATCGCTTCGGCCACATCCAGCCGCCATGCAGCGGGCAGCGCCGGGTCCACCGCACGGCCCTTGCAGGTGCCCGGATAAACCGGCCCGGCAACTTCCGCGCGGGTGCAGGTGCACGGGTAGAGCAGGCCATCGGCGCGCAACTGCTGTGCCGCCGCCGCATAGCGCGCGATCCGAGCAGACTGCGGCGCGACTTCATCCCACTTCAGCCCCAACCATGCGAGATCGGCGCGAAACTCAGCTGCGAGTTCGGGGCGGGAGCGCGCACCGTCGATGTCCTCGATCCGCAGCACGAATCGCGTGCCCAGATCATGCGCTACCACCGCCGAATACGCATGACCCAAATGCAGCGCGCCGTTCGGGCTGGGGGCAAAACGGGTCACGATCATCGTCTCGCAATGCCTCAATCACGCCGCCCGCGCCATATTCCTGTGGATTGGCCGATTGTAACAGGCTTGACGCTTTGTTCCGCAAATGGTCCTTTCACCGCATCAGGGAGGACACAGCGAGTGTTCAAGGCCGATCTGATTGAACGGGCAGCACACTTCCGCAGCGCGGAAGGCGATCCTGTGCGCGGGCTGGAAAGCTGCCCAGCACTGGTGCTCAACGCCGATTACACCCCGCTTTCATACTATCCGCTTAGCCTGTGGCCGTGGCAGACTGCGATCAAGGCGGTGTTTCTCGAACGCGTGGACATCGTCGCCAGCTACGAACGGCAGGTGCATTCACCCTCGCTCGATATGCAGATTCCTAGCGTGATCGCGTTGCGCCAATATGTGCGGCCGGGCGAGTTCCCAGCGTTTACCCGGTTCAACCTGTTCCTGCGCGACCGGTTCGCTTGCCAATATTGCGGCAGCGGCGCGCATCTGACGTTCGACCATGTCACCCCGCGCCGCCTCGGCGGACGGACAACGTGGGAAAATATCATCACCGCCTGCGCCCCGTGCAATATGAAAAAGGGCGGACGCACGCCCAAACAAGCGGGGATGGTGCTGCGCGTCCCGCCGATCCGACCTACCAGCTGGCAGTTGCAGCAGCAGGGCAAAGCGTTTCCGCCAAACTTCCTTCACGAAACATGGCGAGATTGGCTTTACTGGGACATCGAACTCGAAGCCTAGGTTGTGCCGCGCAAAACCAGCGGCTTGGTAGCACAAGTTAACCCTCGATAATCTGCGTCGCGGGGTGGTGCTTGTCCAGATGCTTGCGGATGATCTTCAGGTTGCGGGTGTTGGAACGGAACATGAAATCGAACAGATCGCCTGCCAACGGAACCGCGCCGATGGCGGTGTCGAATGCCACATTGCCAGCCATCCGCAGCAACTTCCATTTGGGCAGGCCCAAATTGCGAGCTTCCCACACGATGTAAGCGCCCATTGCCATCGTGATGAAATCGCCCACCACCGGCACCAGCCCGACGATCGCATCCAGCCCAATCGGCCGGTTGATACCCGGAATCACAAAGCTGCGTTCGAGCACGTGCTCCATAGCCTCCACCCTGCGGCGGATCGAGGCGGGATCGTTGCCCAGCGGCAGGTTGGCAGTCATTTGTCTAGGCCGAATTGGGGGGCGTTGGGGATCGGGCATTAACTCAGCTCTCCTCAACCTGTTATCTGGGGATTTCAGCCATCGGGGGCAAGGGATGGAAGCCGTAAGCGTTCGGCGAGTATCCAGTCACACTGCCCCGCACCAAGGACCAGCGCAGCGGCGCGCCGATGGGAATATACACATTGGCCGCGATCAATTCGGTTTCGGCCTCCGCCAGCAAGCCCGCCCGCTCGCGTGGGTCGAGCGTTTCCTGCGCCACCTCCACCAGATAGTCGGCATCCTCGCTGCACAAACCGCGCCGCAGCGAGCAATTGAACTGGTTGAGGAACCAGCGCGCATCCGCATATCGCGCCACTTCGTCCACCAGCACCAAATCGGCATCCTGCAAACGCTCGGCGCGCACCAGCAGCAAACCGATGGTAGCGAATTGAGCCGCCAGATCACGCAGAAGGAATTCGTCGCCCGGCTCGGTGCCGAGCCACAGGCTGATCGTCGCGGCGCCTGCAGCCGAATCTGAACTCGCACCCGAACTGCGCACTCGTGCCGCCGCAGCGGCGCGCAATTGGGCCAGATCGGTATTCTCCCAGCGTTCAGCCACCTGCCCGCCGTCACCCGGCAGGCCCGGCGCGACGATCCGGGTGGTCGACACCCAGCCGCCGACATTATACCGCTCCAGCAGCCCTTCACGGTCCAGCGCCATCGCCAGCGCTTCGCGACCCTGCGCGTCTGCCAGCAGGCCGCGTTCACGCCGGACCCGCAGCCCGAACAGGCCGATAGCCGGGTCGATCCGAATATTCCCGCGTGACAATGGCCCGGTATCGACCAGCGGCAACTGCCCGATCCGCCCGCCGAGCACCAATTGCACCCCGCCTTCGTCAAATAGCTCCATCGCCGTGCTTGCATCGGCGGCGGTGAGCGAAATCTCCCGCACATCGGCCTGCCAGTCCGGCATATCGGGCAGCCCGCGTTCCAGCGGCGGGCGGAAGCGCAGGTGCGCGGTGGCACCGTCGCGCTCGGCCACCATCGGGCCCGTCCCTCCATCGGGCGAAATCAAAACCAATTCCGGTTGGGCGAGCAGATTGAGCAAATCCGGCATCGGGGCGGACAGGCGAATCTCGATCACCCGCCCGGCCATCGCCCGCACATCCTTGACCGGCACCAGATCGAGCCCGAGCGCCGTGCCGTCCAACTCCGCAATCGCGGCTTCCAGCGCACGCCGGACGCTGGCCGAATCCATTTCGCTGCCATCGGGCCAAGTTTGTTCGCGCAGGCGGAAAATAAAGCTCAGGCCGTCACTGGTGATGATCCAGCGTTCGGCCAGCGCCGGGGTAACATCGCCCTGCGGATCCAGCGTGACCAGCCCCCAGCCCGTTGCCCCGCGCAAATGCTGAGCGCCGGCTGACAGGCGGTTGCCCGGTGCAAACAGGCTTTCCTCCGTGCCGATCCACGCGATTTCGAACGTGCCCTCATCAGCATTGCCGCAGCCTGCCAGCAGCAAAGCAGCAAATGGTACAAGCCGGGTGAGTATCGGGGAGGCCATAGCGGATGGATTAGAGCAAGTTAGGCAACTTGGGAAATGGCAACCAACTGCTGGTCAGTAAACAGCTCAGCCTAGATCTTGCGCAGCGGCTCGGTATTGACGATGGTCGGCACGGTCGAGCCGGTCACTGGGGCGCGCGCCATTTTCGGATCGATCTCATCAGCAAAGGCGATTCCGAAGCGGTTTTCCTGCTTCCACGCGACGCTGCCTTCGACCCAACCGATATTGCGCAATTCCACATGCACCCGGCTGCCGCGGGTAACCGCCACATCGCCTTCGGCCATCATCCCGCCGGCGGACAAGTTACGCACCTTTACGCGGTAATCCGTTTCGTCACCGGCCACGCGCAGTTGGGCGAGCAGAAACAGGCTGTCGCGATCAACCGTGCGGGTGTCCACATTGTTCATGGCTGGGGTGCCAACCTTTCGACCTTATCCGGCATCCGCGCCGCCACTGGGCGGATGATCAGGCAATTATCTGCTCCGCCAGTTTTGCGCCAAATCTGGCTAACCGATCGTAAACATCCGCCCGCTATGTGCGACCCGTGCCAAATTGGGTCAGTCGTCGCGTGAGATTTTTTCGCGCCGCTCGTGGGCTTCCTGGGCTTCAACTGTCATTGTGGCGATAGGCCGTGCGATCAGGCGGTTAATGCCGATCGCCTCGCCCGACACCTCACACCAGCCATATTCGCCCTTATCTATCCGGCGCATGGCGGATTCGATCTTGGCGATCAGCTTGCGCTGGCGGTCACGGGTGCGCAATTCGATGCCCCAGTCGGTTTCGCTGGAGGCCCGATCATTCAGGTCGGGTTCGCGGATCGGGCCGTCCTGCAAGCTTTGCAGCGTGCCTTCGGCCGCGGTCAGGATCGACTTTTTCCATTCCAGCAGCAGCACCCGGAAATAGGTCAACTGCTTGTCCGACATGTATTCTTCGTCTTCAACCGGCGTATAGTCGCGCGGCAACGCACGCTTGGCCTTGGCCAGAATGTCGATATCGTCGCTCGTCACAGAAGCCATTAAAAACGCTCCGCATCCTGATCTGCTCCGCCCGGTAGCCATCAGGTCCTGAACGAACACTGATAAACGCCTGCCCGAAAGCCAGATATGCGGCGCGCCTATAATCAGCGTGCCTTGCGGGCACAAGCGGCATATGCGGCTTTCCCCCTGCCAATCCCCTAAAGGAACGATTTTGAGACAGCGTTAACGCTTTCTTGACCACGTTAGGCAAAACATCGGCTTTGAAGGTTGGCCCGGCGGAAACGTCTGTTCGGGGCAAACCGGGGGAAGCCAAATGAACCTCGCCAAACTAGACGTTTTCGCCAAGATCACGCCGGCCGACACCAGCGGGGCAGACATGTTCCTCGCCCGCAGCCTGACCGCTGCCGCCGACGGCCAAGTGGAAGCTTTTTACGACCTCGGGGTGGCATTCTCCACCGGCGGGCACGGCGTGGATTGCGACATGATCGAAGCGCATAAGTGGTTCAACCTCGCGGCCGTTTCCGGGCACGAGGAAGCCAGTTGGTGCCGCGCCGATATATCCGACGAAATGACCGCTCGCGAAATTGCCGAAGCCCAGCGTCGCGCCCGCGAATGGCTGCGCGCCGGTGAACGCCGCGTAGCCTGAACGAACTTTCTCAGCCTTTCTTGAACGGGGTTAGCTGGCCCAGATTTTGCTGATCCATTGCAACTCCGCGCCGCTCGCGCTGGACAAAATCCGCGACGGCCTTGCGAAAGCCCGGATCGGCGAGGTAGTGGAAACTGGTGGTGGCAACCGGCTCATAGCCGCGTGCAAGCTTATGGCCGCCTTGTGCCCCCGCTTCGACCCGCTTCAACCCCCGGGCGATGGCTTCGTCGATTGCGCGGTAATAACACAACTCAAAATGCAGGAACGGCTTGTCCACGGTGCAGCCCCAGTAGCGGCCATACAGCGCCTCGCCCCCGATCATGTTGAGCGCGCCCGCAATCGGATGGCCATCGTCAAAGGCTAGCATTAACAGCAGTTTGCCGCCCATTTTTTCGCCGAGCAGATCAAAAGCTTCACGGGTGAGGTAAGGCGTGCCCCATTTGCGCGCGCCGGTATCCTGATAGAAAATCCAGAACGCATCCCAATGTTCCGGCCGGATTTGATCGCCGGACAGCGCCCGAATTTCCACACCTTCGTTCGCCGCCTCCCGTTCCTTGCGCAACACCTTGCGGCGGCGGGACGAAAGCTGGGCGAGGAAGTCCTCGAAGCTTGCATAGCCGCGGTTTTCCCAATGAAACTGGATGTCGTTTCGCTTAAGCCATCCCGCCTTTTCAAAGGCTTGTTCCTGCGACGGCTCTACGAAAGTCGCATGCGCCGATGACCAGCCATTCACTGCGACCAGTTGCTCGGCAGCGCGCAACAGCGGCGCGGCAAATAGCGGATCACTCAGCAGCAAACGGGGGCCGGTTGCGGGAGTGAAAGGCGCACATATCTGATATTTAGGGTAATAGTCGCCGCCAGCGCGTTGCCAGGCATCGGCCCAGCCGTGATCGAACACATATTCGCCCTGGCTATGCCCCTTGAGATAACCGGGCAAGGCAGCGAGCAATCGCCCATCCTCGCTCTCAATCACCAGCGGCGCGCTTTGCCAGCCGGTGCCGGGACCGACGCTGCCCGAATCCTCAAGCGCAGTCAGGAATGCGTGGCTGGTGAACGGGTTGTCCGAACCCGCCAGTGCATCCCACTGAGATTGCTCGATTGAACCGACCGATGGCCGGATTTTCGCAGTGAATTCGCCTGTCGCCATCATGCCTGATTTAGGCGCGAGAAAGCCAAGCCGCCACCCCTGCCGCTTCCAAAATCGGCGTTGCGCCAGCGGTTTGTGCGGTTTCCAGCAACGCCGCGCTGCGCACCGTCCAACTCAACAATTTGCGCCCGCGCTTTACTTGACCGTCGGCAAAGCGGCTGGGGAAGTCATTGACATCGCAAGCAATAAAATCAGGCTTGGCATGGAGCACAGCCAACCTGCGCTTGACCGATCCGGACAGCGTGCGCGCATTTTGTTCGCTCACCACCAGACCGCGAACTAATCCCGGTTGGCGCTGCGCAAACCAGCTGCTGACCCGCGGATCGAAGCTCATCACCGCCACTGGCCCAGCATAACCTTCAAGATCGCGCCGCACTGCCCGGCAAAGCGGTGTCACCGGCTTGGAGCGATCGGTCTTGAGTTCGAGCAGCAGCGCCGCCTGCCCGACGACCAGCGAGAGGACATCGCGCAAGGTGGGGATATGCTGGTCCGTCGAAACAAGGCGCAACGCCGTCAATTCACCCACGGTGCTGTCTGAAACCGTGCCATTTTGCCCCGTAAGCCGGTCCAAGTCATCGTCGTGAAACACGATTGCGCGGCCATCGCTACTTTTGCGCACATCGCATTCGATGCCCAACCCCGACGCCATCGCCGCAGCGAAAGCAGCCAGCGAGTTTTCCGGCACGTTTCCCTGCTCGTTGGCCCCGTGCAAACCGCGATGGGCGTAACCCTGCGCGGTCAGCCAATCGAGGCGCGCGGGACCCCCCATCCCGGCAGCTTAGCCCTCGCGCACTTCGACGATCGCATCCACCTCAACCGCCGCACCAAGCGGCAGCGCAGGCACACCCACCGCAGCGCGGGCATGCCGCCCGGCATCGCCGAACACCGCCTGCATCAGTTCGGAAGCGCCATTGGCAACGCGCGGCTGATCGGTGAAATCGGCGGTGGAATTGACGAACGCACCCAGCTTCACGACCCGCTCCACCCGGTCAAGCGAACCGAGTGCCGCCTTCAACTGCGCCAAGATCATCAGCCCGCAGGCCCGCGCCGCAATCGCGCCTTCTTCGAGCGACACATTTTCACCCAGCCGGCCCGTGACGAGCTTGCCGTTTACGAACGGCAGTTGGCCCGAAACATGAGCCAGTCCGCGCGCCACCACCACCGGGGTATAGGCCGCGACAGGTGCAGCGGCTTCAGGCAATTCGATGCCGAGCTGCGCCAAACGTGCTTCGATGCTCATGTCTCGTCCTCATCCTTGTCGGTGTGCAATTGCGTCATGATCCACGGCAACGCCTCGACCCAATTGTCGATCCGCGCGTGGGCATGGCCTGCCTTATGCGCGCAGGGAACGTGCGGCGATAGGTCCGGCTCGCCGCAGAAATGCAGGCGGCGGACATGCGGGATATGTTCGGCTGCGGAGCGGTGGTGGACGGCAATATCATCGATGAATAGCGCGCGAGTAGCGCCGTGTTCCTCGATAATCTTGCGCAGCGCGCGGCCTTTCGGCCCTTGATTGGTGAACACGCGGGTGTCGATCCCCACCGCCAGCAATTGCGCCTTGCGCGCTTCGTTGAAATTATCGGTGAGGTTGGTGAGCACCACCACATCAGCCTCGCGCTGCAACTCGCGCACCGCTTCGACCGCACCGAGAATAGGCAACTGGCTATCCATCTGAGTACCGAAAAATCCTCCGAGCAATTGCCACATCTCGGTTTCGGAAAGCGGTATATCGCTACCTTCGCGGCGCATCGAATTGACGAACGAATCCCCGCTTAGCCGGAAATCGATCGCATGTTCGACGCCGAGCCAATCGCGGAAGTGACGCACCATATGCAGCAGCACTTCGTCGCAATCGGTCACGACTAGTGGGCGTGTCATCGATCAAGTTCCTGCGCAGCGCGGATAAATCGTTCCGGAGGGACTCCAAGCGCTTCAGCAGCGACGAGCAGATCGGGTTCGTGCGACTCGAGAAAATCGAATACTGCACGGTGCGTGGATGTCTCGCCGATCGCGTTCCGCAAGCTTTCAGGGGTGAGCCCGGTGAGGTCCAGAAAGCGCTGTCCGCGCTCGCCATCACCCAGCAACCAGCCCAGCGCCGTCAGCGCCAATGCGGATGAGTCGGTAGAATTACGGGATGAGTTGATTGTAATTGTCAGTTATCCACAAGGGCGTTATGCGGGCTAAAGCTTCTAAGGGCAGGAAGCACCAAAAGGGCCGCAATGTCAAAACGGATACTCGTTGTCGAGGACAACGATCTGAATCGTAAGCTCTTCTGTGACGTGCTGATGGCCGGCGGTTTCACCGTCGAACCGGTGGCAGACGGGCGGCAAGTGATGGAGCGAGCGCGGATATTCGGGCCCAATCTGGTGGTCATGGATATCCAGTTGCAGGATATTTCCGGCCTCGATCTCATTTCCAGTCTTAAGGGCGATAGCGCGCTGGCCGATGTGCCGGTACTGGCCGTTACCGCCTATGCCGGGAAAGGTGACGAACAGCGAATCCGCGATTCGGGAGCGCAGG
>Ga0247817_10001143_pt1 | contig 14145 bp, 9 predicted proteins | sample UWRJL212509R1_FD_178010 | JGI IMG/M metagenome (GOLD analysis project Ga0247817, IMG submission 178010) | Plant litter microbial communities from Arlington Agricultural Research Station in Wisconsin, United States - UWRJ-L212-509R-1 | ecosystem: Environmental > Terrestrial > Plant litter >... | reverse complement strand
CGTCAGTGAAGACCGTAAGGCGCTCGGGCTCAACCTGCTCGACACCATCAAGCGGTCGATTGTCTCGGCGAAACTGAAGAAGATCTCGAAGCTCTCGGTTGTCAACGACGTCGAAGAGGCACAGATCTCCGAGGAGTACCGCAAGTCACTCCGCATCAAGACCCCGACCGTCGAAGAGGGAGTCAACAAGCTCTCCGGTGGTAACCAGCAGAAGGTCGTGCTGGCGAAGTGGATGTTCTCCGACCCCGACCTGCTCATCCTCGATGAGCCGACGCGAGGAATCGACGTCGGAGCAAAGGCGGAGATCTACCAGATCATTCGAGACCTCGCCGCGCAGGGCAAGGGCGTCATCATGATCTCGTCCGAGCTGCCGGAGCTGCTCGGTGTCTCCGACCGCATCTACACGATCTTCGAAGGCAAGATCACCAACGAACTCCCGGTCTCACAGGCCGATCCCGAAACCCTCATGCGCAGCATGACCTCGTCCTCACAGAAAGTTGACGCCCGATGAGCGCTCCCGTTACGGAGAAGAAGAGCGGATTTGACATCCGCGACCTGAAGAACCTGTTCGGCGGGGGCGGTTCGCTCAAGCAGTTCGGAATTCTGGGTGCGCTGATCGTCATCATCATCTTCTTCCAGATTGTTACCGGTGGTAAGACCCTCCAGCCCGGAAACATCATCAACCTTGTACAGCAGTACTCGTACATCCTGATTCTGGCCATCGGTATGGTCATGGTCATCATTGCCGGCCACATTGACCTCTCGGTCGGATCCGTCGCCGCCTTCACCGGCATCATCGTCGCCATGGCGATGCGCGACTTCGGAATCCCGTGGTGGGCCGGCGTTCTGCTCGGTCTCGTCATCGGCGCCCTGATCGGTGCGTGGCAGGGCTTCTGGGTCGCGTATGTGGGAGTACCGGCGTTCATCGTCACACTCGCCGGCATGCTGATCTGGCGTGGAGCCAACCAGTTCATCGGCGACTCCGCGACCGTCCCGGTCGGCCAGGGCTTCACCGTCATCGGTAAGGGCTACCTGCCAGAGATCGGCCCCAACTTCGGTGGTTACTTCTCGTTCAACAACCTCACGATCCTTCTCGGTCTGCTCGTCGTCGCGGTCCTGATCGCCAACGAGGTTCGCGGTCGCCGCACCCGCAAGGTCATGGGTGCCGCCGCTGACCCGCTGTGGATCAGCGTGCTCCGCGTTGTCATCCTCGGTGTCGTAGTCATGGTCGCCGCCTACCTGTTCGCAACCGGCCGCCCGGGCACGAGCTTCCCGGTATCGGGCATCATCCTCGCCGTGCTGGTTGTCGCTTACTCGTTCCTCACCAACAGCACGATCATCGGACGCCACATCTACGCGGTCGGCGGCAACAAGCACGCTGCAGAGCTGTCGGGTGTCAACTCGAAGGCCGTCAACTTCTTCGTCATGGCGAACATGTCGGTACTCGCGTCGCTCGCCGGCATGATCTTCGTCGCCCGTTCACAGGCCTCCGGCCCGCAGGACGGCGTCGGCTGGGAGCTTGACGCGATCGCCGCAGTCTTCATCGGTGGCGCCGCGGTCGCCGGTGGTATCGGAACCGTCGCTGGCTCCATCATCGGTGGCCTCGTCATGGCCGTACTCTCCAACGGTCTGGCACTTCAGGGTGTCGGTTCCGACCTCGTCCAGGTCATCAAGGGCCTTGTGCTCCTGATCGCCGTCGGCATCGACGTCTACAACAAGACCCAGGGACGCCCGTCGCTCATTGGTTTGATGGGGCGCCGCAACAAGCCGGATGCCACCACCACCCGTTCGGACGACAACACGTCGGCCGCGGTCACCCCCGGCGGAGGAACGCCCGACACGGCTACCCCCGCGGACATCCAGAAGTAGTTCCACCGGACTCGTCCACCCAGATTTAGCGCACTGATTATTCACCGGAGAATCAGCTCCAACCCACTGCACCACCACAGATAAGAAAGAAAGAGATCCAATGAAGAAGATCCTTCTTGCGACGACCGCAATGGTTGCTGTCGCCGCGTTCGCACTGACCGGCTGCGCCGACGGCGGCGGACGAACCACTACCGAGGGCGAGACCGAAGCCGGATTCGCCGCTGACTCCGTCATCGGTGTCGCACTGCCCGACAAGACCAGTGAGAACTGGGTTCTCGCCGGAAGCCTCTTTGAGAATGGTCTCAAGGACGCCGGCTTCGAAGGCAACGTCCAGTACGCCGGTGCGAGCAACCCCGTTGCTGACCAGCAGCAGCAGATCTCCGCAATGGTCACCGCCGGCGCGAAGGTCATCATCATCGGTGCATCCGATGGTGCGCAGCTGAGCACCCAGGTCGCAGAGGCAAAGGAAGCCGGCGCTGTCGTCATCGCTTACGACCGCCTCATCCTGAACACGGAAGACGTCGACTACTACGTCGCGTTCGACAACTTCAAGGTCGGCCAGCTCCAGGGCCAGGCTCTCCTTGACGGACTCGAGGCAACGTACCCCGACCAGGAGACCTACAACGTAGAGCTCTTCTCGGGTGCTGCAACCGACGCCAACGCTCCGGTCTTCTTCGACGGCGCCATGGACATCCTCCAGCCGAAGATCGACGACGGAACGCTCACAGTTGTCTCCGGACAGACCGAGATCAAGCAGACCGCAACCGAGAAGTGGGCTCCTGAGAACGCACAGCGTCGCATGGACACCCTCATGACCGGTTTCTACCAGGACGGAACGCAGATCGACGGCGTTCTTTCGCCTAACGACACCCTCGGCCGCGCCATCATCGACTCGATCGCTGACAACGGACAGACCGACCACACCCCGATCGTCACCGGTCAGGACTCCGAAGCTGCCTCGATTCCTTACATCATGGACGGTCGCCAGTACTCGACCATCTACAAGGACACCCGTGCACTCGTAGCCGAGGCGATCGCCATGGCGACCACTCTCCAGAAGGGTGACACCCCGACGGTTACCGACGAGGAGTCGTACAACAACGGCGTCAAGGTCGTTCCGGCCAACCTGCTCGCGCCGGTTATCGTGACGAAGGACAACGCTGCTGAGGTCTACGCAGAGAACCCGGACCTGCTCGCGCTCGTCCAGAAGTAGCACCATTCAGCGGCAACGCTGAACTGCAGTAACGCACCACCACGGAGCCCCCGTGGCTGGCATCCCGCATCAGGCGGGGAGCCGGTCCACGGGGGTTTTCGCTTTCTCGCGGCATAATGTGAACGTACACACGTTGACGCAGTGAAGTCGGGTACCAAGAGTGACAATGGAACCAGAGAAGGTTCGCGCACCGAACATCCGGGACGTTGCTGCGCGTGCCGGGGTTTCGTACCAGACGGTTTCGCGTGTGCTCAACGACAGCCCGAGCATCAAGCCGAGCACGAGGCAGCGGGTGCTCGATGCGATCGGCGAGCTCGACTACCGGCCCAATCAGGCGGCGCGTGCCCTCGTCACTAGTCGTTCCCGCACCATTGGTGTGCTGTCCGCGCCGAGCAGCGCGCTCTACGGTCCGACGACCGCGACCAACTCAATCGAGCAGGCCGCGCGCGAAGCCGGCTATCGGCTCAGCATCACCAACATCAACACGGCCGACTACGCCTCGATCAAGTCAGGGCTCGACTACCTGCTGAGCCAGGCCGTCGAGGCGATCGTCGTGATCGCCCCGCAGGTGCGGGTGTTCGACGTGATCAACGACCTCTCGATCACCGTGCCGTTCGTCACCCTCGAGGCCACCGGTCGAAATCCCGGGCACAACCTCTCGGTCGACCAGATCGGGGGAGCGCGTCTCGCCACGCGACACCTGATCGAGCTCGGGCACACCGAGATCATGCACATCTCCGGTCCACAGGACTGGATCGAGGCCGAAGCGAGAATGCAAGGCTTCCTGCAGGAGCTCGGTGACGCCGACCTGCGAACCAGGGCTCCCATCCTCGGCGACTGGAGCGCGCACTTCGGGTACTACGCCGGGCTCGAGCTGCTGAAGTTCCGCGACTTCACCGCTGTCTTCGCGGGGAACGACCAGATGGCGCTCGGCTTCATCCACGCTTGCCGCGAGCTCGGACTCGACGTGCCGGGAGATATCAGCGTCGTCGGCTTCGACGACATCCCGGAAGCCGCGCACTTCTATCCGCCGCTCACCACCGTGCGGCAGAACTTCGCCGAGGTGGGGCGCCGAGCGGTCGCTTTTCTGCTTGCGGAGCTAGGGGGAGCGGCGCACGGCAATCACGAGCCGATCGCGCCAGAGCTTGTCGTGCGGGATTCGACGACGCGGGCGCGGTAGTCAAACCTCGCCGGTCGAGCTCGTCGAAATCGCTCGCGCAACCACTGGCCGCGCGAAACCTCAGCCTGCCCACCCGGTTTCGACAGGCGCGATCAGCGACAGGTTGGCAACGGTTGTCGGGTATCTCCGGCGTTATCCAGCCGTGACTTTTCGGGTGTTGACAGATGTGACCGTTTCGCCTGTAACATAGCCGCAGCGCAAATGTGAACGGTCACATTTGAAGACAATGAGGTCAGATTCTGTGAACGACGCCAGCCCACGCGAGACATTCGTCATCGGCGTCGACTACGGCACCCTTTCCGGCCGCGCGGTCGTCGTGCGGGTTTCCGACGGTGCCGAACTCGGTACGGCAACCCTCGACTATCCTCACGCGGTGATGGACACGACGCTCGCCTCGACCGGAGAAGCGCTTCCGCCCGAGTGGGCTCTGCAGGTGGCATCCGACTATGTCGAGGTTCTCAAGAGTGCCGTTCCGGCAGCCGTCGCGGAAGCGGGCATCGACCCGGCCGACGTCATCGGTATCGCCACTGACTTCACCGCCTCGACCCCGCTTCCCGTGCTCGCCGACGGCACCCCGCTCAGCGAGCTCCCCGAGTTCAGCGATCGGCCGCACGCCTACGTGAAGCTCTGGAAGCACCACGCGGCGCAGGAGCAGGCCGACCGCATCAATGCCCTCGCCGACGAGCGCGGCGAGAGCTGGCTGGCCCGCTACGGCGGCTTCATCTCGAGCGAGTGGGAGTTTGCCAAGGGGCTGCAGCTGCTCGAGGAAGACCCCGAGATCTACGCGCGCATGGACCACTGGATCGAAGCGGCCGACTGGATCGTCTGGCAGCTCTGCGGGCGCTACGTTCGCAACGCCTGCACTGCCGGATACAAGGGCATCCTGCAGGATGGCGCATACCCGAGCCGCGACTTCCTCGGCGCGCTGAACCCCCGCTTCGCGAGCTTCGCCGACGACAAGGTCGCCCACGAGATCGGCCAGCTCGGCGATCGCGCGGGCGGGCTGACCGCCGAAGCTGCCGCCTGGACCGGTCTTCGCGAGGGCATCGCCGTCGCGGTCGGCAACGTCGACGCTCACGTCACCGCCCCCGCCGCCACAGCTGTCTCGCCGGGCCAGATGCTCGCCATCATGGGGACCTCGACCTGCCACGTCATGAACTCCGACATCCTCGCCGAAGTTCCCGGCATGTGCGGTGTCGTCGACGGCGGCATCGTCGCGGGCCTCTACGGGTATGAAGCAGGGCAGTCGGGCGTTGGCGACATCTTTGCCTGGTACGTCAAGAACCAGGTTCCGGCGCGCTACTACGAGGCGGCGGCGGATGCCGGCGTCACCATCCACGAGCACCTCACCTCGCTCATCGCCGAGCAGCCCGTCGGCGCCCATGGCCTCGTCGCGCTCGACTGGTACAACGGCAACCGCTCGGTACTCGTCGACACGAACCTGTCGGGTGTCGTCTTCGGCGCGACACTCACCACTCGCGCCGAAGAGATCTACCGCGCGCTGTTCGAAGCGACAGCGTTCGGCACCCGACGCATCGTCGAGACCTTCGCAGCGAGCGGCATTCCGGTCACGGAGTTCATCGTCGCCGGTGGACTGCTCAAAAACGCCTTTCTCATGCAGACCTACAGCGACATCCTTCGCCTGCCGATCTCGACCATCGCGAGTGATCAGGGCCCGGCGCTCGGCGCGGCAATCCACGCCGCGGTCGCCGCTGGCGCCTACGCCGACGTGCACGCCGCCGGCCAGGTTATGGGCAAAGTCAACCGCGCGGTGTACGTGCCCAACGACCAGGCGGCCGATGCTTACGACGCGCTCTACGACGAATACTCCGCGCTGCACGACTATTTCGGGCTCGGCGGCAACGCCGTCATGCACCGGCTCAAGGCGATCAAGCGCTCGGCCCTCCGTTCGGCCACGACCGTGGCGGTGAACGCATGAGCCGGTTCACTCCCGAAATCGAGGTCGCGATCGCGCGGACGCGTGACGACGTCGCTCGACTCCACGACGAACTCGTGCGCTACGAACTCGTGGTCTGGACCGGGGGAAACATCTCCGGTCGCGTGCCCGGTGCCGACCTCTTCGTGATCAAACCGAGCGGAGTTGGCTACGACGATCTCGGCCCGGAGAACATGATCCTGTGCGACCTCGACGGCGCCGTCATTCCCAACACGCCCGGGTGGGAACGCAGTCCCTCGAGCGACACCGCGGCGCACGCCTACGTGTACCGCAACCTGGCCGGGGTGGGGGGAGTCGTGCACACGCACTCCACCTACGCGACCGCCTGGGCCGCCCGTGGCGAGGCGATCCCGTGCGTCATCACCGCGATGGCCGACGAGTTCGGCGGCGAGATCCCGGTCGGGCCGTTCGCCATCATCGGAGATGACTCGATCGGGCGCGGTATCGTGCAGACGCTCAGCGGCCACCGGTCGCCGGCGGTCCTCATGCAGAATCACGGTGTTTTCACAATCGGTGCGGATGCAAAGAGCGCGGTCAAGGCCGCCGTCATGGCCGAGGATGTCGCCCGCACCGTGCACATCGCGCGCCAGGGCGGCGAGCTCATCCCGATCCCGCAGCACTCGATCGACTCGCTTTTCGACCGCTACCAGAACGTCTACGGCCAGGCCCCCGCAGTGAAGGAACACACCGCATGACCCGCTCGATCATCCCCGACCTCGCCGCGAACGAAGTCTGGTTCCTCACCGGAAGCCAGGACCTCTATGGCGACGAGACCCTCCGCCAGGTGGCCGAGCAGTCCCAGAACGTCGTCGACCAGCTGAACGCCTCGAGCGACGTGCCCGTGACGGTCGTCTGGAAGCCCGTGCTCAAGGGTTCCGACGCGATTCGTCGCGCGATGATCGACGCGAACTCCGACGACACCGTGGTCGGGGTCATCGCCTGGATGCACACGTTCAGCCCGGCGAAGATGTGGATCCACGGTCTCGACGCCCTCGCGAAGCCGTTCCTGCACTTCCACACGCAGGCCAACGTCGAGCTGCCCTGGGGCGACATCGACTTCGACTTCATGAACCTCAACCAGGCCGCCCACGGCGACCGGGAGTTCGGCTACATCGCCACGCGCATGGCCGTTCCGCGTAAGACCGTGGTCGGTCACGCGTCGAACCCCGTCGTCACCGGCCAAATCGGCACCTGGTCGCGGGCGGCATCCGCCTGGGCTGCGACCCGCGACCTCAAGCTCGCGCGATTCGGTGACAACATGCGCAACGTCGCCGTGACGGAGGGCGACAAGACCGAGGCAGAGATCCGCTTCGGTGTGTCGGTGAACACGTGGGGCGTGAACGAACTCGTCGAACGTGTTGATGCGGCATCCGAATCCGACGTCGATACTCTGATCGCCGAATACGAAGAGCTCTACGACGTCGTTCCCGAACTGCGCCGCGACGGCGACCGCCACGAGTCGCTTCGCTACGGCGCGAAAATCGAGCTCGGCCTGCGCAGCTTTCTCGAAGAGGGCGGGTTCGCGGCCTTCACGACGAGCTTCGAAGACCTCGGTGGCCTTCGCCAACTGCCCGGTCTCGCCGTGCAGCGCCTCATGGCCGACGGCTACGGCTTCGGCGGGGAGGGCGACTGGAAGACGGCCGTGCTCATCCGAGCGGCCAAGGTCATGGGCTCTGGTCTTCCCGGTGGCGCATCCCTCATGGAGGACTACACCTACAACCTCACCCCGGGAGATGAATCGATTCTCGGCGCGCACATGCTCGAGATCTGCCCGTCGCTCACGACGAAGCGTCCGAGCCTCGAGATCCACCCGCTCGGCATCGGGGGTCGCGAAGACCCCGTGCGTTTGGTCTTCGACACGGATGCCGGCCAGGGTGTCGTCGTCGCCCTCAGTGACATGCGCGACCGGTTCCGACTCGTCGCGAACGCCGTCGAGGTCATCGACCTCCCCGCACCACTCCCCCACCTTCCGGTCGCGCGCGCGGTCTGGAAGCCGGCCCCCGATTTCGCCACCTCGGCGGCTGCCTGGCTCACCGCCGGTGCCGCCCACCACACCGTCCTGTCGACGGCCGTCGGTGTCGAGGCCTGGGAAGACTTTGCCGAGATGGCTCGCACCGAGCTGCTCGTCATCGATGAAGACACCACACCGCGCGGGTTCGCCCGTGAGGTGAAGTGGAACGCCGCCTACTACCGACTCGCGCAGGGGCTGCAGTAACACCCGCATCACACCACAACTCAAGACTTGCCAGGGTCGGCCTTTCGGCCCGCGGCATGGACCCGGACTCATGGACGAAGCCGGATCACGCAGCACCACAGACAAAGACGTCCAACAATCGAAAGGAAACACAGTGAAGAAGAGAGCACTTCTGTCGCTTGTCACCGCAGGCGTAATGGTTGCGGGCCTCGCAGCCTGCTCGGGCGGCGGCACTGGCGATGGCGAAGGCGGCGGCGGCATCATCGGCGTCGCGATGCCGACCAAGTCATCCGAGCGCTGGATCGCCGACGGCAAGGCCGTCAAGGAAGCCCTCGAAAGCCAGGGCTACCAGGTCGACCTGCAGTACGCGGAAGACGACATCCCGACCCAGGTCAGCCAGATCGAGAACATGATCACCAAGGGCGCGGAAGCCCTGATCATCGCGTCGATCGACGGCACGACGCTCACCAACATCCTTCAGGATGCCGCTGACGCCGAGATCCCGGTCATCGCGTACGACCGACTGCTCATGGACACCGAGAACGTCGACTACTACGCGACCTTCGACAACGCGCTCGTCGGACGCCAGCAGGGCTGGTCGGTTCTCAACGGACTCGGCTTGACCGAGCTCGACGGTACCCCGATCGACGGCGCCCCGGAGGGTCCGTTCAACATCGAACTGTTCGCCGGTTCGCTCGACGACAACAACGCGTTCTTCTTCTTCGACGGCGCCATGGAGGTTCTCCAGCCGTTCATCGACGATGGAACGATCGTTGTGAAGAGCAACCAGACCGACATCGAGCAGGCCGCAACGCTCCGCTGGGACGGCGAAACCGCCCAGAGCCGCATGGAAGACCTCCTCGCGACGAACTACTCCGATGGCACGCAGGTCGACGCGGTTCTCTCGCCCTACGACGGCATCTCCCGCGGAATCATCAGCGCCCTCCAGGACGCCGGATACTCCGTTGGCGACGACTGGCCGACCATCTCCGGACAGGACGCCGAGATCGACTCGGTCAAGGCAATCAACTCCGGTGAGCAGTACGCGACCATCTTCAAGGACACCCGCGAGCTCGCGAAGAAGGCGGCCGGCATGGCCATCGCCGCGCTCAACGGTGACGAGGTCGAAACGAACGACACCTCGACGTACAACAACAACGTCAAGGACGTCCCGTCGTACCTTCTCCAGCCGATCACGGTTGTGAAGGACGGCATCCAGAAGGAACTGATCGACACCGGTTACTGGACCGAGGAAGACGTCAACGGCTAGTCCGAAGACACTTCACCAGGCGGTGCCGGGGAGGCGACTCCCCGGCACCGCTCACCCCGTACCACCCACCTACCTAGGCAAGGAAGCCGCTCACGTGACCACAAACATCCTGGAAATGCGGTCGATCACCAAGACCTTTCCCGGCGTGAAGGCGCTGCAGGACGTCACCCTCGAGGTGGCCCGCGGCGAGATTCACGCCATCTGCGGCGAAAACGGCGCGGGCAAATCGACCCTCATGAAGGTGTTGTCCGGGGTGTACCCGGTGGGGACCTACGAGGGCGACATCGTCTTTGAGAACGAGACGATGGCTTTTCGCGACATCCGGGACTCCGAAGCCAAGGGTGTCGTGATCATCCACCAGGAGCTCGCGCTGAGCCCGTACCTGTCGATCGCCGAGAACATCTTCCTCAACAACGAGGTCAAGGGTGCCCTCGGGCTCATCGACTGGAACAAGAGCAATTCAGAGGCGGCCAAACTCCTCGCCCGCGTCGGACTCCGCGAGAACCCGACGACCAAGATCATGGACATCGGCGTCGGAAAGCAGCAGCTCGTCGAGATCGCCAAGGCACTCTCGAAGCGAGTGAAGCTGCTGATTCTCGACGAGCCGACCGCCGCGCTCAACGACGAAGACTCCGACCACCTGCTCGACCTGATCCTGCACCTCAAGGAGCAGGGCATCACGTCGATCATCATCAGCCACAAGCTCAACGAGATCAAGAAGATCGCCGACACGGTGACCGTGATCCGCGATGGCAAGACCATTGAGACGATTGCCAAGTCGGATGTCTCGGAAGAGCGCATCATCAAAGACATGGTCGGTCGCGACCTCGAGCACCGCTACCCCGATCACACGCCGCACATCGGTGACGAGATCCTGCGGGTCGAGAACTGGACCGCCCACCACCCGCAGGACCCGACCCGTGTCATGGTCGACAACGTCTCGATCAACGTGCGCCGCGGAGAGATCGTCGGTATCGCCGGCCTCATGGGGGCCGGGCGCACGGAGTTCGCGATGAGCCTGTTCGGGCGGAGCTACGGAACCCGCATCACCGGCAAGGTCTTCAAGAACGGCACGGAGATCAAGACGCGCAGCGTTGCCGAGGCGATCCAGAACGGACTCGCCTACGCGACGGAAGACCGCAAGCAGTACGGCCTCAATCTCATCGAGGACATCAAGCGCAACATCAGCGCGGCCTCCCTCGAGAAGCTCGCGAAGGGTGGGCTCGTCAACGATAACGAAGAGTTCAAGGTCGCGAACGAGTATCGCAAGAGCATGAACATCAAGGCGCCGTCGGTGCTCGCCAAGACCGGCAAGCTCAGCGGTGGAAACCAGCAGAAGGTCGTGCTGAGCAAGTGGATCTACTCCGACCCCGACGTGCTCATCCTCGACGAACCGACCCGCGGGATCGACGTCGGTGCGAAGTACGAGATTTACACGATCATCAACCGCCTCGCCGCCGAGGGTAAGGGAATCATCGTGATCTCCTCCGAGCTGCCCGAACTGCTCGGCATCTGCGACCGGATCTACGCGCTCTCGGAAGGCCGCATCACCGGCGAACTTCCCATCGGCGATGCAAGCCCCGAAGCACTTCTCACTCTCATGACCATGGAAAAGCCGCGCTAGCGCCGGCGCGCGCACGTACAAGGAGACCACCAAACATGTCTGAAACAACGACTCGCCCGCAGACCGAACCGGTCGGGCCACCGCCTACCTCGAAGGTCGCATCGGCCCTCAGTCACGTCATCACCGACCTCGGCAAGAACGGCATCTTCCTCGCGCTCGTCGCCGTGGTCGCGCTGTTCTCGATCCTCACTATCCAGAACGGACAGTCGATCCTGCTTCGCCCGCAGAACATCTCCAACCTGATCGTGCAGAACGGGTACATCCTGATTCTCGCGATCGGGATGGTCATGGTGATCGTCGCCGGCCACATCGACCTCTCGGTCGGATCGGTCGCAGCGTTCGTCGGCGCGATCTCCGGTGTTTTCGCGGTCAAGATGGACTTGCCGTGGGCAGTCGCGATCCTGCTGTCGCTGCTCATCGGCGCACTCGTGGGTGCGTGGCAGGGCTTCTGGATCGCCTACGTTGGCATACCCGCGTTCATCGTGACGCTGGCCGGCATGCTCATCTTCCGCGGTCTCGCGCTCGTGGTACTCGGTAACGCCAACATCGGTTCGTTCCCCGAGGAGTACCGCGCCCTCGGTAACGGCTTCCTCAACTTCCAGATCGACCTCGGCGGTCGTGACCGCATCGACCCGTTCACGCTCGGCGTCGGTCTCATCGCGGTCATCGCGCTCATCGTGCAGCAGGTTCGCACGCGCAAGGGACGCCAGTCCTACGGCCAGGACGTCGAGCCGCTGGCCTGGTTCGTCGGCAAGATCGCCCTCGTCACGGTCGGTGTCGGGCTCTTCGCGCTCGCGCTCGCCGTCTTCAAGGGCATCCCGATCACCCTCATCGTGCTCGCCATTCTTGTGCTCGTCTACGGGATCGTCACCAACCGCAGCGTCTTCGGTCGACACATCTACGCGATCGGTGGCAACCGTCACGCTGCCGAACTCAGCGGTGTGAAGACCCGCAAGGTCGACTTCTTCATCTTCGTGAACATGGGATTCCTCGCCGCCCTCGCCGGCCTGGTCTTCACCGCCCGCCTCAACCTCGCGGGCCCGAAGGCCGGTGACGGCTTCGAGCTCGAGGCCATCTCCGCGGCCTTCATCGGTGGCGCGGCAGTACAGGGTGGTGTCGGCACCATTGGTGGCGCGATCATCGGTGGTCTCATCATCGGTGTGCTCAACAACGGTATGTCGATCATGGGAATCGGAATCGAGTGGCAGCAGGCAGTGAAGGGCCTCGTGCTGCTTCTCGCCGTCGCGTTCGACGTCTTCAACAAGCGCCGCTCGGGCGGTCGCTGACCTCACCCGCCAACGCGAACGGCCCCGCCATCTCAGGATGGCGGGGCCGTTCGCGTTGCGTGCGGGCTAGAGCGGCGTCACGTCCACAGCCGCGTGCAGCAGCCGGGTGTGGTCGACGAAACGCGGCGGCCCGACCAACGTGACGCGCACGGCGGCCACTGTCTCGGCTGCCGAACGGGACAACCGGAACTCGACGACACCGGGTTCGACCACGCGTCGTCCATCCCTGCCGGTGAACTGCACGAGGTCGGCCGGAATCGAGAACCGCACCCGTGCCGCCGCGCCGGCGGCCAGGTCGATACGCGCATACGCCACGAGTCGCTGTACCGGGCGAACGACGGATGCGACCGGGTCATGCAGGTACACCTGCACGACCTCGACACCGTCGGTCGCGCCACGGTTCCGCACGGTGATACCGAGGTCGATTGCCCTATCGGTGGCGACGTCCGCGGCGCTGTCGAGCGTGGCATCCGACCAGTCGATCGCCGAGAAGCCGAGACCATGCCCGAAAGAAAAGGCCGGTGTCGGATCGATGTTCGACACGTCGTTAGCGTTTGCAAGCGTCGCCGCGAGGTACGTCGTCGGCTGAGATCCGGGTGTCGCCGGCACGCTGACCGGCAATCGTCCGGAGGGGTTCACCCGGCCGGAGAGCACGCCCGTCACGGCGCCTGATCCCTCCTCGCCAGGGAAGAACGCCTGGACGATCGCCGCTGCCCGAGTTGCCGCCTGGCCGAGCGCGTACGGACGGCCGGAGAACAACGTGAGGATCGTCGGAACGCCGGCGTCGAGCACCGCGTCGACGAGCTGCTGTTGCGCTCCGGGCAGGTCGAGCGATTCCACATCGCAACCCTCGCCGCTCGTGCCTCGACCGAACAGTCCGGCCCGGTCGCCGAGCGCGAGAATGACGATGTCTGCCGAACGCGCGAGTTCGACGGCAGCGGCGATTCCCGTGGTCTCGCCACCATCGATGCTGGTTCCCGGGGCGACCCGCAATTCAGCGTCGGCAAACTCCGTGCGCAGGGCATCCATGAGGGTCGGCAACTCGAGGCCGACGGGTGATTCCGGATGCTGCACGCCGACGTGGGCGGGAAACGAATAGCACCCGAGCAGGGCAGCCGACGTGTCGGCGTTCGGCCCGATCACCGCGATCGTTCGCGGGGAGCGGAGCGGAAGCGTGCCGTCGTTGCTGAGCAGCACGATGGACTGTTCGGCGATCTCCCGCGCGACCGTGCGGTTAGCGGGAGGGTCGAGGTCGACCGTTTCGGTACGCAGCGCTTCCGGCTCGGCAGACCAATCCTCGTCGAGCAAGCCGAGTTCCACCTTCTGCTTCAGCACCCGCCGTAGAGCCCGATCGACAACGCTCTCGTCCAGCACGCCATCGTGCACGGCCGAGAGCAGCGGTTCACCGAAGGTCTTCACCGTCGGGAGCTCGATGTCGACGCCCGCCGTGAGGGCCGCGGCCGCGGCATCCGCCCAGGTGTCGGCGACCCCGTGCAGCAGCCGGAGGAAGGCGATGCCGAAGTAGTCGGCCACGACCGTGCCGTCGAATCCC
>Ga0247817_10001142_pt1 | contig 14145 bp, 12 predicted proteins | sample UWRJL212509R1_FD_178010 | JGI IMG/M metagenome (GOLD analysis project Ga0247817, IMG submission 178010) | Plant litter microbial communities from Arlington Agricultural Research Station in Wisconsin, United States - UWRJ-L212-509R-1 | ecosystem: Environmental > Terrestrial > Plant litter >... | reverse complement strand
CGGCGCCACGGGTCTCGTCACGAAAGCGATCGATGCTCGGCGCGAACGGCTGCATGAGAGCGCCAGGCTCAGACCCGAGCTTCTCGATCTCCGCGCTCAGTCCACGCTGCTTGGTGAGCGAGAGGGCCGCGACGCGACCGAGGGTGTCCTTCGTGTCAGCGTTCGGCGCGGAGGCGACAGCTGAGCTGAGGTTCTCGAAGATCACGAGCTGCACGTAGGCAGCGCGACCGAGGAAGGTCTCGATGTCGGGCGTCAGCTCGGCGAGGTCGACCTTGGTGAGGGCGTCGCCTTCGCTGCGGGCGCGCAATTTGGGTGCCGCAGCGGGCTTGCGCCTGCGCTTGAACGGAAACCAATTGACCACTGCGACAGCCTAACGGTGAGCGGTGCTCTTTCCCCACACGCTGATGATTCATCACTATCCGTGCCGCTACACGGCTCTCGCGGCTCACACAGGCTAAACTGTGCAGCAATGCCCCCCATTTCTGGCGGGGGCTGTGCGCCCCACGACAAAGCGGGCGCATCCCGCAATCTGACAGGGCCACTCTTTTGACTTTCGCTGAACTCAATATCGACCAGGACATGGTCGACGCACTCGCCACCAAGGGCATCACCGAGCCCTTCCCGATCCAGTCGCAGACGATCCCCATGGGACTCGCCGGACAGGACATCATCGGACAGGCCAAGACCGGTACCGGCAAGACGCTCGGCTTCGGTCTCCCGCTGCTCCAGTCGCTCGGCACCAACCCGGAACCCGGCGTGCAGGCCCTCGTGGTCGTCCCGACCCGCGAGCTGTGCGTGCAGGTTGCCGAAGACCTCACCCTCGCCGCATCCAACCGCGCCACGATCGTCGCAGCCATCTACGGCGGCAAGGCCTACGAAGGACAGGTCGAGCAGATCAAGTCCGGCGCGCAGGTCATCGTCGGAACCCCCGGTCGTCTCCTCGACCTCGCCTCGCAGCGACTCCTGAGCCTCAAGAACATCAAGGTCATGGTTCTCGACGAGGCCGACAAGATGCTCGACCTCGGATTTCTCTCCGACATCGAGAAGCTCTTCGCCCAGACGAGCCCGACCCGTCACACGATGCTGTTCTCGGCAACGATGCCCGGCCCGATCGTGGCCCTCGCACGTCGCTTCATGAACAAGCCGATCCACATTCGCGCGACCGACCCCAACGAGGGACTCACGCAGGCGAATATCAAGCACGTCGTCTACCGCGCGCACTCGCTCGACAAAGACGAGGTCATCGCCCGCATCCTGCAGTCCGAGGGCCGCGGCAAGACAGTCGTCTTCACGCGCACCAAGCGCGCAGCAGCCAAGCTCGTCGAAGAGCTCAACGACCGAGGATTCAACGCGGCCGCCGTTCACGGTGACCTCAACCAGGAGCAGCGCGAGCGCGCCATGGCCGCGTTCAAGGCCGGCAAGAAGGACATCCTCATCGCAACGGATGTCGCGGCGCGCGGCATCGACGTCAACGACGTCACACACGTGATCAACCACACCATTCCCGACGACCACGACACCTACCTGCACCGCGCCGGACGCACCGGCCGCGCCGGCAAGACCGGTATCGCTGTGACGTTCGTGGACTGGGACGACATGCACAAGTGGGGCCACATCAACAAGGCTCTCGACATGGGGATCCCGGAGCCGACCGAGACCTACTCGTCGAGCCCGCACCTCTTCACCGACCTCGACATTCCCGCAGGAACGAAGGGCCGCCTTCCCGGCGCCCCGCCCGCAGCGGCACGCGTGTCGTCGGCTCCCAAGACCGGTGGCCGCGATGGCGGACGCTCCTCGGGTGGCTCGCGCGACGGTGGCGGCTCGCGTGACGGTGGCGCATCGCGTCCCCCGCGCCAGCGCACTGCAGCTCCGACGACCGAGGCCAAGCGCGAGAGCGCAGAGGGCGGCGGAACCCACGACGGCGCAGCACCCACACGTCGTCGTCGCACCCGCACCCGCCGCGGCGGAAACACGCCGCCCGTCGCGCAGTAGGTTCTACACGCGGATTGAGCCTGTCGAAATCCGTGGATCGAGCTTGTCGAGATCTCACCCACGCCGAACAGCGGTGAGATCTCGACAGGCTCGATCTGCGGTGAAGCAGCTATCGATCCGCGTCAGGCGCCTAGCCGACGAACGGCTGGTACCCGGTGCCGCGCTCGATGAGCTTCTCGAGCACCTCGGGGCTCGTCGTGTTCTCCGCGAGCAGGTTGGGCTTGCCCAGTCCGTGGTAATCGCTTGAGCCGGTGATCTCGAGCCCGAACTTCGCGGCGAGCTTCAGGAGCCAGCGCTTGCCGTCCTCGGTGTTGTCCCGGTGGTAGACCTCGAGCCCGAACAGGCCGTTGTCCACGAGCTCGCCGATCACCCGGTCATCCATCGCCCGGTATTTGCCGTGGGTCGCCGGATGAGCCAGCACCGGCACTCCCCCGGCCGCGACGATCATGCGCACGCCCTCGAGCGGTGAGGGCGCGTAGTACTTCTCGTAGTAGCCGCTGCGCCAGTGCAGGATGCTCTCGAACGCCGCGGAGCGGTTGGCGACGTGGCCCTTCGCCACGAGGGCGTCGGCGATGTGCGGACGCCCGAGCGTGCCGCCGTCGATCGACTGGGCGAGCACGTCGTCCCAGGTGAGGTCGTAGTCCGCCGCGATGCGCTCGACGATGCGCTCCGCGCGGTGCAGGCGGCCGTCTCGGATGCGGGCGGTCTCCGAGATGATGTCGGCGTTCGACGGATCGAAGAGGTAGGCGAGCATGTGCACGCTCGCCGGACCGTAGTTGGTGCTGAGCTCCATGCCCGGGATGACGGTGATGCCAGTGCCCGCCGCAGCGGCGAAGGCCTCGTGCCAGCCTGCCGTGGAGTCGTGGTCGGTGATCGCCATGGCCGACAGGCCCGCCGCGACTCCCGCCCGCACGAGCTGGGTCGGTGTCTCGGTGCCGTCCGACACGCTGCTGTGCGTGTGCAGGTCGATGAGGCGGTCGGGCATCCTGCCATCGTAGTTCCGCGCGGGCTGCGCCGCCGCGCAGGGTCTCTCCAGCGACCGTGGTCTAGGCTCACACAGTCATGTTCCGCCGTCTTCTCGCAGCCGCCCTGCTCGTCGCGCTCGCCATTGCCCTGCTCGTCATCGCGTGGCCGCAGTTGTTCGGGCTGCAGACCTCGGCCGTCATCGCGCAGGCCGTCTCGCTCCGAGGCACAGCCGTGCTCGTGGCCTTCATCGCCGTACTCGGCTTTCTGCTGCTCGCGCTCGCAGCTCCGAGGGCGCGCCGGTTCGCGTCATCCATCGCCCTCGTTTTTCTCGCCTTCGCCCTGCTGAGCACCGCCGTCATCGCGAGCCGCGGGCTCGGCAACGCCTCCTTCGAGACGGCGAACGACACAGACCTCACCGTGCTCACCTGGAACACTCTCGGCGATGCCCCCGGCGCAGAGGCGATCGCGGAGCTGGCCCTCGATGCCGACGCCGACGTCATCGTGCTGCCCGAGACCACGAGCGACCTGGGTCTCGATGTCGCACGTCGCATGAGCGGCGCGGGAGTCGCGATGAACTCCATGACCTTCGCCTACGACGTGATCTCGAAGGCGCGCTCGACGACCCTTCTCGTGAGCGCCGACCTCGGTGACTACACCTTCGACCAGGAGACACGTACGACGTCGACTCTTCCGAGCATCGTCGCAATACCGGTGGATGGCACGGGGCCGACGATCATCGCTGTACACCCTGTCGCTCCGATCCCCGGCGAGATGAGCGGGTGGCGAGACGACCTCGAGTGGCTCAAGGGCGCCTGCACGGGAGACAACGTCATCATGGCCGGCGACTTCAACGCCACCAACGACCACTTCTCCGGCCTCGCGACCGCCGACGGTGCGACCATCGGCACCTGTGTCGACGCGGGAGCAGCGACCAAGAACGCGGCGCTCGGCACCTGGCCCACCACCCTTCCGGCCCTCGCGGGTGCACCGATCGACCACGTCATGGCAACGCCCAACTGGCGGGTCACGGGAATGCGCGTCGTCGAGACGCATGACAAGTACGGCAGCGACCACCGTCCGGTCATCGCGCAACTCTCACCTGCAGGCTAATTCCGCACGCTGGTGTCGCTCGCTGGGTTGGATCGCTCAGACGCGAATGACCTTCACCAGTTCGTTATAAAGCAGGGGTTTACCGGGCGAGCATCTGGGTGTCATAGTGTGTCTACCCCCACTAGGGGGGTTTTCTCTCAGGAGGTTCACGATGTACTCCGACGAAACACCCGACCAACAGCCAGAAATCCTCGAGGTCATCCCCGAGCCCGTTTCCTCGATCTCCCACGTCGGGATGGCCGCCGGCCGCTCCGCCGTGGTTCCCGCACTCAGCGGCAGCGCTGCAGCCGCGCACTACAAGCGCGCCTGACCCCCGCCCGTCTTGGCTCCACAGCGCCGTGGGGCGAGAATAGAGCATGGCCAAGAACCAGGCGAAAGCCCCGCGCGCGACATCCAATCGATCGACGACCCCCGTGTCTGACTCGTTCAAGGACTACATCTCCGGCTCATGGGCCGAACGAGTGGATGCCACGCCTCCCGCGCGCGAGCAAGCGGCCTTCGCGGCAGCCCGTCGGGCCGAGCTCTCCGCGCTGCACCCGGGCAAGCGCCTCATCATCCCCGCGGGAGCCGCACAGGTGCGCTCGAACGACACGGACTACCCGTACCGCGCGCACTCTGCATTCGCACACCTGACCGGGTGGGGCGCAGATGCCGTCGCCGGCAGCGTGCTCGTGCTCGAGGCATCCGGTGAGGCGACGCTGTACTTCCGCGAGGCGGCCGGCCGCGACTCCGACGAGTTCTACGCGAACCCCGAGATCGGCGAGTTCTGGACCGGCCCTCGCCCGTCGCTCGCCCACGTGGCAGCGGATCTCGGCCTCGCGACGGCGAATCTCGACGCGTTCGCAACGGTGCTCGACTCCGTCGACGCCAACACCCTCGTCGTGCGCGACGGCGACCGCGACACCACCGACCAGATCGACGGACGTCGGCTGCTCGCTGCAGACTCAGAACTGCTGGACAACGACGGCGACACCGAGCTCGCCCGCGACCTCAGCGAACTGCGCCTCGTCAAGGACTCCTACGAGATCGCCGAGATGCGCGCTGCGGTCAACGCCACCAAGCAGGGCTTCGACGACGTCATCGCCGACCTGCCGCAGATCATCGCCCACGAGCGCGGCGAGCGTCTCGTCGAGGGAACCTTCAACCGCCGCGCCCGCGCAGAAGGCAACACGGTCGGCTACGACACGATCGCGGCCTCCGGCCCGCACGCCTGCATCCTGCACTGGACGCGCAACGACGGCCCCGTGATCCCCGGCGACCTCATCCTGCTCGACGCGGGCATCGAGCTCGACAGCCTCTACACGGCCGACATCACCCGCACACTTCCCATCGCCGGCACGTTCACCGAGATCCAGGCGAAGGTCTACCAGGCGGTGCTGGATGCCGCAGACGCAGCCTTCGCAATCGTCAAGCCCGGCATCCGCTTTCGTGAGATCCACGCGGAGGCCATGCGCGTCATCGCCGAGCGCACCGCGGAGTGGGGACTCCTCCCCGTCACCGCTGCTGAGTCTCTCGAGCCCGAGCACCAGTACCACCGTCGCTACATGGTGCACGGAACGAGCCACCACCTGGGCCTCGACGTGCACGACTGCGCGCAGGCGCGACGCGACCTCTACCTCGACGGCGTGCTCGAGGCTGGCATGGTCTTCACGATCGAGCCCGGACTGTACTTTCAGCCCGACGACCTCACGGTGCCCTCTGAGTTCCGGGGCATCGGCGTGCGCATCGAGGACAACATCCTCGTGACGGAGTCGGGCGCCGAGAACCTCTCGGTGGGCATCCCGCGCACCGTCGCCGACGTCGAGGCGTGGCTGAAGGGCTGAGCCGCTACTCCTTGACCGGCTCCGGCCGTGAGAGCACTTCCTGCGCCTGCGCGGTGAGGGAGGCATCGGTGATGACCTGATAGTTGCTCGCGAGCACCTGGTGGGTCGAGGTGAAGTCGCGGCGACGGCGACCGAGCGAGTAGGTGACGATGCCGAAGAGCATGCCGAATCCTGCACCGATGAGGGCCGCGGCAGCCACGAAGGTGAAGTTCGGGACCTCCGAGAAGATGAAGAAGACGAGCCCGACGAAGAGTCCGAGCCAGGCTCCGCTCGCTGCTCCCGCCAGAGCCGCGCGGCCGTAGGTGAGCTTGCCGGTGACGCGCTCCACGGTCTTGAGGTCGTTGCCGACAATCGACAGCATCTTCACATCGAGATCGGCTTTCGAGAGGCGATCGACGACGCTCTGCGCCTCGACGTAGGTCTCGTAGGTGCCGAGAACGTCACCCTTGGGCACGGTGGGATGCTGAACGGGACGTCCGAACGGGTTCTGGTTGGTCACGAAAGCCATTCTCCCACCGCGGCGGTAGGGTTTTAGCTGTGAGCACAACGCGCGTTTTTGCTGCCCGACTGGCCGGGTGCTCCGTTTTCGACCCCAACGGCGACAAGGTGGGCAAGGTGCGCGACGTTCTCGTCGTGTTCCGCTCCACCGATTCGCCCCGCGTCGTCGGTTTCATCGTCGAGGTTCCCGGCAAGCGCAACGTTTTTCTCTCCATCGGACGCATCACGAGCATCGGCTCCGGACAGATCATCACGACGGGCCTCATCAACCTGCGCCGCTTCGAGCAGCGCGGTGGCGAAGTGCGCATGATCGCGGAGCTCATCGGTCGCAAGGTCTCCCTGCGCGACGGCTCGGGCTCCGCGACGATCGAAGACGCCGCCATCGAAGAGGTGGGTCTGGGCGAGTGGGAGGTATCCCAGCTGTTCTGCCGCCGCCCCAAGACGACAGCGTCACCGTTCGCCAAGGGTGCGACGGCGTTCGTCAAGTGGAGTGACATCCGCGAGGAGAAGGCGACGAAGGGCGAGTCCCAGTCAGCGACCCAGCTCGTTGCGAGCTACGCCGACCTGCTGCCCGCCGACCTCGCCAACGCCATGCTCGACCTGCCCGAGCAGCGCATGCTCGAGGTCGCTGAAGAGCTGAGCGACGACCGTCTCGCCGACGTGCTCGAGGAGATGCCCGAGAGCGAGCAGGTCGACATCCTCAACCAGCTCGACGACGACCGCGCCGCCGACGTGCTCGACCAGATGCAGCCAGACGACGCCGCCGACCTCATCGCCGCCCTCACCGACGAGCGCGGCGAGACCCTCCTCGACCTCATGGAGCCGGAGGAGGCCGAAGATGTGCGCTTCCTCCTCAGCTACGCCCCCGATACCGCCGGCGGGCTCATGACGACAGAGCCGATCATCGTGTCGGCCGACGCGACAGTGGCCGAGGGGCTCGCGCTCATCCGCAGGCACGAACTCGCCCCGGCCCTCGGTGCGGCCATCTGCGTCACGCTTCCGCCGTACGAGCCGCCGACCGGCCGTTTTCTCGGCATGGTGCATTTTCAGCGGATGCTGCGCTACCCGCCCAACGAGCGACTCGGCACCCTGCTCGACCAGAGCCTTGAGCCCGTGCAGGCGGACGCGAGTGCGGCCGAGGTCGCCCGCATCCTCGCGAGCTACAACCTCGTCTCCGTTCCCGTCGTCGACGAGAACAACCGTCTTGTCGGGGTGGTGACCATTGACGATGTCCTCGACTACCTGCTTCCCGATGACTGGCGAAGTACCGACTCGGATTCCGAGAGAATAAGCACTTCGACCGCAGCCATTCCCGTGAAGAGGAGGACACCGCATGGCACGCGCTGACCGCACCTCACGACGGGCTGACAACCGCCTCGATTCGCCCAAGGGCCTGCGTACCTCGTTCCGCTTCGGCTCCGGCCAGGACCGCTTCGGTCGCTTCACCGAGGGCATCGCCCGCGGCATGGGCACCCCGTGGTTTCTGTTCGGGCTGCTCATCTTCGTCGCCATCTGGCTCGTCTACACGATCTTCGCGCCCGCGGGGTGGCCGCAGATCGACTCCGTCGCGCAGGGCTTCACGGTGCTGACGCTCGCGCTGTCGGTGCAGGCCTCCGCTGGAACGCCGCTCCTGCTGCTCGCGCAGAACCGCCAGGAGGACCGCGACCGCGTGACCATCGAGCAGGACCGCCAACGGGCCGAACGCAACCTCAACGACACCGAGTACCTCGCCCGCGAGGTGGTTGCGCTGCGGCTCGCGATGCGTGACATCCCGAGCAAGGACTTCATTCGGGCGGAACTGCGTTCGCTGCTCGCCGAACTCGAGAAGCCCGACGAACCCGAAGAGGGCCGGTGATCGAGCTTGTCGAGATCAGGTCTCCCGGAGGGCGACCCGGCCACTGAGGTGCTCGCCGCCCTTGCGCGAGTCATCGACCCCGAACTGCGCCGCCCGATAACCGAGCTCGACATGGTCGGCGAGATCTCGGTCGTGGATGCCACGGCTCGCGTCGCCCTCAAACTCACGATCGTCGGCTGCCCGGCGGCTGACACGATCGAACGCGACGTGCGCGTGGCAACGGCGTCGGTGCCGGGCGTGGACGCGGTGATCGTCGACGTCGGCGTCATGTCGCGCGAGGAACGCGATGCCCTCACCCTGAAGCTCCGGGGCGGACGTCCGAAGGCCGTGCAGTTCGGGCCGGACTCCCTCACCCGCATCATCGCCGTCACGAGCGGCAAGGGCGGCGTCGGCAAGTCCACCCTCACGGCCAACCTCGGCGTCGCGCTCGCGAGAAGCGGACTGCGGGTCGGGATCGTCGACGCGGACGTCTTCGGTTTCTCGATTCCCGGCATCCTCGGCATCGCGGGCGCCAAGCCCACTCAAGTGGGAGAGATGATCCTGCCGCCGGTCGCGCACGACGTGAAGGTGATCTCGATCGGCATGTTCGTGGAGGAGAACACCGCGGTCTCCTGGCGCGGGCCGATGCTGCACCGTACCATCCAGCAGTTTCTCGCCGACGTCTTCTTCGGCGACCTCGACATCCTCCTGCTCGACCTCCCGCCCGGAACCGGCGACGTCGCCATCACGATCGGCCAGCTGCTGCCCCAGGCCGAGGTCGTCGTCGTCACGACACCGCAACCCGCGGCGGCGGGTGTCGCCGAGCGCAGCGCCCTCGTGGCCCGTCAGACCGGCCAGCGTGTCATCGGCGTGATCGAGAACATGGCGGGGCTCGTGCAGCCCGACGGGTCGATCCTCGAGCTCTTCGGCTCCGGCGGCGGCGCGGATGTCGCGGCCCGCCTCTCGACGCCCGAAGAGCCGGTCGGCGTGCTCGCGTCGATCCCCCTGAGCATCGCGCTGCGTGAGGGCGGTGACAGTGGACGCCCCGTGGTGCTTGCCGCTCCTACAGACCCCGCTGCCGTGGCGATCACGGCCCTGGCCGCGCAACTCGCGGTGCGCCCGCGCGGGCTGGCGGGACGCAAGCTGGGGCTGAGCGTCAGTTGACCTCGCTGCGCTCGGCCTGATCTCGACAGGCTCGATCACCGAAGGTGGTTGATCTCGACAGGCTCGATCACCGAAGGTGGTTGATCTCGACAGGCTCGATCACCGAAGGGCTCGATCACTGACTTGTTAAACGCCGAAAGTGCGACCCCCGACACGCATTCGCGGTCGCGCGGGGATCGCGCTTTCAGTCAGCCGCTAGCAGAGTGCGGCAGCGCAGCTTAGAAGCGACGCGTGGGAACGCGACGGTAGCCGTCGCGGGCAACCACGACGATTGTCGCGACGGTTGCAGCAAGAAGGAGGGCGGTGAAGGTGATGAATTCGATGGTCATTGCGGGCTGTACTTTCTCTAGGTCTGCGTCTATTCAAAGCCCGCTAACCATGTAGCACAAGCGTATGTTTCTTAGGTGATTGTGTAGTCTGGCTACATGGACGTGCGCCGACTCGAACTCCTGCGTGAACTGGCCGAGAGAGGCTCGATCACCGCCGTCGCGGCGGCGACGAACCGCACAGCATCCGCCGTCTCGCAGCAGTTGAAAGTGCTCGAACGCGAGGCTGGAATCGCGCTCACCGAGCGTCACGGCCGAGGCATCATTCTGACCGGCGCCGGGCGCATGCTGGCCCAGACGGCAACGGATGTCGCTGTCGCGCTCGAGCGCGCTGATGCCCTCTGGGAGGACTTCAAACAGGCGCCGAGGGGCGTCGTGACCCTCACGACGTTCCCGACCGGAGGCCAGATGCTCCTTCCCGGTCTCCTCACCGCGATCGCCGACGTGCCGGGGCTCGAGCTCGCCTGCACCGACCAGGACCCCCTGCTGCCCGACTTCGCCGACCTCACCCCCGACTTCGACATCGTGCTCGCCGACTCCCCCGGCATGCTGCCGTCGTGGAAGGAGCGCGGGATCGCCGTCGTCCCGCTCATGACCGAGCCGCTCGACGTCGCCCTGCCGGAGGGTCATCCTCTCGCCGCGAAGAGATCGCTCTCTCCCGCAGACCTCGTCGACGAACTGTGGGTTGGTGTGCCGCTCGGGTTTCCGTACGACCGGATCCTGCGGCAGATCGAGGTCATCAACGGTTCGCCCGCACGCATCGGGCAGCGTTTTCTCGACAACGGAATCGTCGAAGCGATCGTGGCGGCGGGCCACGGCATTGCGATCCTCCCCCGCTACACGACCCGCGACCACGAGAACGGCCTCGTCACGCGCCCTCTCTCCGGCGTGCGAGCGACGAGAGGCATCAGCGCGCTCATGCGCCCCGACCGGGCGGAGCGCCCCTCCGTGCGGCTCGTCGTCGAGGCCCTGCGCACCGAGGCCGCGAGGTTCGAGGCGGAGCACACGCCCGCGGGCTAAGCCTGCGGTTCCACCGCCCGAGCCAGCAACTCCGTGAGCAGCCGTTCGGTGAGCGGTGCGGGCAGTGCCGCGATGAGGGCGAGGAACGGCGCCATGCGGTCGGGGAGCCCCGCACCGACGGACACGAGTCCGATGCCCTGCAGGATCGCCAATGCGGTCTCGGAATCCAGTTCACCGATGGACTCGAGCATGCCCGCCGGCAGCGCCGCGAGCACGTCGGCCGCGTTCACGGGCGGCACGCCGCGCACGGCTTCCGCCGCAGCGACCAGCACAGCGCCCAGCTCGCCGAGCACGCCCTCGGTCACCGGGGTGATCGTGAGGTGCGTGGTGGGCGGCAGCGTGGTTCCGTCGGCCTGCGCGAGGCCAGGCTGCAGTTGCAGCAGAAAGCCCCGTGCCCTCACCTCATCGGCCCAGTGGTGCGGGTCGATGCGGCGGTCGGCGGGCACCGAGTCATCCATCGCCGCTGCGAGGAGCGGGCCCACGGGTGCACCGACGACACGCAGGCCCTCGATCGAGGTGACGAGGTCGACGAGGGCCGTCGTCGATCGCTCGCAGGATGCAGCGAGCGAGGCGAACCCGTCGCGCCCGAGTGCGTGCACAATCGCCCAGGCCGCGGCGAGGGGGCCGGCGGACTTCGAGCCGAGCATCGTGGCATTGACGACGGGGTAACCCGGCCACTGCGTCGTGGCGAAGTACTGCGAGCGCTGGCGGTCGCGCCCGCGCTGCAGCAGCACCGACGCTCCCTTCGGTGCGTAGCCGAACTTGTGCAGGTCGGCGCTCAGCGAGGTCACGCCGGGGACGCTGAGATCCCACGGCTCGACGTCAGACCAGAACGGCAGCACCCAGCCCCCGATGCAGGCGTCGACGTGGCAGTCGATCCCCTGCGCTGCGGCAGCTGCCGCGACCTGCGCGATCGGGTCGAGCGCGGCGTGCGGGTAGCTGGGCGCCGAGACGACGACGAGCGCGACATCCGGGCCCATGCGTTCGATGAGCGCCTCTGCGGAAACGGCGCCCGAGGGCAGCACCGGCACGAGGTCGAGCTCGAGCCCGAAGTAGTGCGCGGCCTTCTGGAACGCTGCGTGCACGGTGACGGGAGCGAGCAGGCGGGGCGTGGCCCCTGAGGCTCTCGACAGGCCACGCCAGTTGTCCCGCGCCGTCTTCACCGCGAGCAGGCAACTCTCGGTGCCGCCCGTGGTCACGGAGCCGACGACATCGGAATCGCCCCCGAGGAGGTCGCGCGCAAACGCGACGACCTCCGACTCCATGACGGCGACCGAGGTGAACGTCGTCGGGTCGAGGCCGTTGACGGGTTGCACGAGGCGCATCGCCGCGGCTGCGAGCTCGTCGATCTCGGCGAGGCCCGAATCGTAGACGTACGACAGCACGCGGCCACCGTGGGTGGGCGCATCCGCCGCGCGGAGTGCTGCGAGTCGGTCGAGAATGTGCTGGTGGCTCATGCGCTGATGTCCTGACGGCGAAGCGGGTACCGGCCGAATGACCAGAGCGAGAGGGCGATGAGGGCGGCGGGCACGACACTGAAGCTCACGACGATTCCCGCGATCGCCGTCGGCGACTGCCAGCCGAAGGATGCCGCTCCGCCGGTCGACTCGACGTAGCCGGTGGCCGCGAGCACGATGGTCAGCACGGTGGCACCGAGGGCCATGCCCGTGGTCTCCCCCGCGGTCCAGACGCCGCCAAAGGTGCCCGCATTGCCCTCCCCGTGGGTCGCCGCATCGTGCGAGATCACATCGGGCAGCATCGCCATCGGGAGGGACTGCATGCCGGCGTAGCCGGCCCCGGCGAGCGCGACCGGCAGGTACACCCAGGCTCCGGGAGCCCAGATCAGTCCGACCATCGCGAGGGCCGCGACGCCGAACAGCACCGAGGCGATCACGAAGCCGCGCTCCTTGCCGATGCGGCGGGCGATCCCCTGCCAGACGGGTGCGAAGAGGAGAGCGGGCGCGATGAGCGCGACGAAGAGAAACGTCACGGCATCCTCCGACCGCAGCACCCACGTCGCGATGTACTGGGCACCCGCGAGCATGAGTCCGGTCGCGAGACCCTGGAGGGCGAAGGTCAGCAGCAGCGCGCGGAACGGCTGGGATCGCCGGAGGGCCGCGAGACCGACGCGATAGTTGTCAGCGATCGACGTCGACTCGAGCGGCGTGACCGGGCGCTTCACCGCCACGAGCGAGGAGACGAGCATCCCGACACCGATGACGATGCCCGCGACGACCGCCATGAGCAGGTAGCCGAGGTGTTCGTCGCCACCGCCGAGACTGCGGAGGGCAGGGCCACCCGCGCCGAACAGCAGGATCGCGAGCGTGAGTACGACCACGCGCCACGAGATGAGGCGCGTGCGCTGGTCGTAGGAGTCGGTGAGCTCCGCCGGGATCGCGATGTACGGCACCTGGAAGAGCGAGAACGCGGTCGCCGTGAGCATGAACGCGACGAGCACCCAGATTCCCGCAGGCACGGCGCCGAGGCCCGCCGGAACGGCGAAGGTCAGCACGAAGAACACCGGCAGCGCGAGGGCTCCGAGCACCATGAAAGGACGCCTCGAACCGCGCACCGCGAGGCTCCGGTCGCTGCGCGCGCCGATCACCGGGTCGATGATGACGTCCCAGACCTTGGCCACAGTCACGAGCACTCCCGCGGCGAGCGCGGCGATGCCGAGCGTGTCGGTGAGGAAGTACACGAGCACGAGCCCGGGCAGGGTGGCAAAGCCCCCGGTTCCCAGGGATCCGATGGCATACGTCGCGATGGTTTTTCGGGAAAGAACCTGCTCCTGTGCGGTCATTCTCGGAGCATACTGGTCACATGCCCGGCACAACACTCACCCGGTCGCTCGCCGAGGAGCTCACTGCAGCTCTTTCCGCCAGCGGCACAGCAACAGCGTCCATCACGGCTCCCTTCACCGGTGAGCTGCTGCACGAGCTCCCCCTGTCCACTGCCTCAGACGTCGCGGATGCCGCGGCAGCCGCCCGCGTCGCGCAGCAGTCCTGGCTCGCCGCCGGTGCCGCCCACCGCCGCACGGTATTGCTCAAGGCGCATGACCTGCTGCTCGCCGACCGCGAGCGCCTCATGGACGCCGTGCAGTCCGAGACCGGCAAGACCCGCGGGCAAGCCTTCGAAGAGATCTTCCAGGGCGCGCAGGCGACCCGCTACTACGCGGTATCGGCAGCATCGGTGCTCAGAACGCGACGCCGCCGCGCGGGAATCCCCCTCGTCATCCAGACCCGCGTCAGCTACAAGCCCAAGGGCATCATCGGCGTCATCACGCCCTGGAACTTTCCGCTCTCCCTCAGCCTCATGGATGTCATCCCCGCGCTCGCCGCGGGCAACGGCGTCGTGCAGAAGGCCGACAACCAGGGCGCGCTGAGCGTGCTCGCATCGCGCAAGGCATTCATCG
>Ga0247817_10001141_pt1 | contig 14149 bp, 10 predicted proteins | sample UWRJL212509R1_FD_178010 | JGI IMG/M metagenome (GOLD analysis project Ga0247817, IMG submission 178010) | Plant litter microbial communities from Arlington Agricultural Research Station in Wisconsin, United States - UWRJ-L212-509R-1 | ecosystem: Environmental > Terrestrial > Plant litter >... | reverse complement strand
TCGGCGATTTCGATCCCCGGATTGATCGTCGCCACCCGGATGCGCTGGTTGGGCGCGGTGGTGAGGCCGATCAGGTCGGTAAACACCACCGTGCCGCTGGCCCCGGTGACAGGGCCGAACGGGGCGGCGAAATCCATGCCGTTGCTGGCGAATCGCCCGATGCTGGTGACGCTGTTCACATCCCAATCGATTCGCCCGGTGCCGGTGACGCTGCCATCGACAAGGCTGACGACACCATATGCCAGTTCGGACAAATCACGCGGTTGCAGCCCGTTGGGGCGGAAGGTGACGTTATCCACTACCAGGTCGGCATGGCCGGCGGCGGTGGTCAGATCGTGTCCGATTTGCACGCGGGCGACCACGCTATCGGTCCGGCTTTCACGCAGCACCGCATCGGCGGCGATCTGGTTGTCCACCAGCGAGAGCGTCGCATCGCGCGCGGTCAGCGGTTTGAACCGGTCCACCTCTTGGCGGTCCTCCATCGTGAAGGTGCCGCCGGTGAGGTCGAGCCGCCCGCCGACGTAAGACCACGCCCCGCTCGCGCGCAAAATGTCGAGCGGGACTGCGGCCAGGAACACGTCTGCTCCGGTGAAATTGCCGCCGATATTGGCGGCGGAAAGGTCGGCGGAAAGGTCGGTCACGACAAAGCGGCTGGCGGTGGCAAGCGGGCCGAGCGTTACCGCGACATCGCGCGCCGCCATTGCGCCCGGCCACGCGAACCCGACTGGGCCGCTGGCAAGGATGATCGGCGTTTCGCCCAAATTGCCGCGCAGATTAAGCGCATCGGTGCCGGCCGCGATTCGCAGTCCGCCAGCTCCATATCGTAAGATCGGCTGGCCCCCCTGAGGGCAGAGGCGCAGGTTCTGACGGCCCAGTGACAGGCTGGCGAGTTCGAGCTGATCGAACCGCACCACGCGGCAACCGCTCCACAGCGCGACTGCGCCATCCGCGCCGATCACGCCGTCCACCGGTACCACCAGACCGCGCGCGAACCCGCCCGGCAACGGGCCGCTCGCCAGCACTTGGCCTTCAAGCTCGATTCGCCCGTTTGCCGCCTGAGTTAGCGCCAGTTCGGGCACTGCCACCCGCGCATCGCCCGCCGCATATTCGTTCATCCGCAGCCGCAGCGCGAGCGGCCCGCTGCCCGCTTGCTCCATCCGCCCGGCAATGCGCGGCAAATCTGCGCCGCCAGTCGCGAAATCGCCTGCGAAGCGGGGCGGGCTGTCACCGGAAATGCTCAATTGCGCGCGAGAGAGCGCGATCAGGGTAGCACCGCTGCTGCCGCGCAAGTTCGCTTGGGGAACGACCAGGCTGGTCAGTTCGTCGCTGCGCCGTGCGGTGTATTCCGCCGCCATCGTCGCTCCGCGCAGCTCGCGCGCCAGTCCGCTGCGGAAGCGTGCCAGCAGCGGCGCGGACAAGGTTCCCTCGCTCGCGCGCACGGCAGCGGCGAGTTGTGCATCGAAATCGCCGCCGAGGCGCAGGCCAGTCCCGCGCACTTCGCCTTCGCTCGTCAGCCGAGCGAAGCTGTCCGCCGCGCTGGAGCGCCCTTCGAGGGTGAGTTCGGCCAGGCTGGCATACGGCGTCACCACCACCCGCGCGGCAAGATCGTAGCGCGCAGTAAGCGCCCCCTCGCGCCAACTGAACGCACCGTCGCCACCGAGCGACGCGGCGCGGTTTTGCGCATACACCGCCGCACCTGTGCGCAGCGCAAGCTCGCCCTGGAAGCTGGCGAGATCACCGCTTGCCCGCGCATCGACCTGCACCGCGCCGCCTGCCAGTGTAGCCCCGGCGCAGGATGCCTGAGCGAAGCGCACCGGGCCGGTGAAATGCGGCTGGGCATCCTCAATCGCGATGGTGCCGTATAGGGTAGCCGTTTGCGCTCTGCAGCCGCTCACTGCCAGCGAGGGAGCAACCGCCGCCAACTCGCCTGTAAACCCGTCACGCAAATGGCCGCTGCCGGTCAGCTTCAGCCCGACCCGCCCGAAATCGCTTTCGATCAGCCCGCGCCCGTCATCTATCGCCAGCGTAAGGTCGGGCCATTCGAAGGGTTCGTCCGAGCCGGTGAAAATCAGCGGATCGAGCTCTCCGAAGCTCAGCACGCCGCCGCGATAGCTGCCGTAAAGCCGCGCGCCGATCACCCGGACTCGCGTCAACTCGGGCAGGCCGAAACGCACGCGGGTGGCTATTTCAACGCGCCGGGCGGTGAAATCGGGCCGTGCGGGATCGCCGATGGAAATATCGCGCAGCACCTGCAATTCAGGCGAGATTCGCTCCACCGTGTAGCTGGCCGAAACCCCCGCATCGCGTAGCGCATCGCCGATCAGATCGTCCGCAATCTGCTCGCGCTGCCACCATGCCAGCGCCAGCGCGGCAAGCAGCACCAGCAGGCACACGAGCAGCCCCCGGCGCGCAATGCGGCGTTTACGGCCGCGAGGGCGGTTTTCCTGATCCTGCGCCATTCGCCCGACACTTGCGCGAGGAGCGCGGCAAAGGCAATGCGAACAATGGGGCAGCGCATAAGGGGGAAGAATGAGTCTGTTTGCGCACGACGACGAAATTCCGGCGCAAAAACCGCATGGGGCGACCGGCCACCGCGCCCGGCTGCGCGCCCGGTTGCTGGATGGCGGGGCCGAAGCACTAGCGGATTATGAAGTGCTCGAATATCTGCTGTTCGGAGCATTGGCGCGCGGCGATACCAAGCCCGCCGCCAAAGCGCTGCTCGCCCGGTTCGGCACGCTGGCGGGGGTGTTCAACGCTGACCCTGCACTGCTCATGCAGGTCAAAGGCGTGAGCGAGGCCAGCGCCGCGATGATCCGCATTGCCGCGCTTTCCGCCCGCCGCATGGCACGCAGCGAGGTGCAATCGCAGCCGGTGCTCGGCAGTTGGCAATCGCTGATCGACTACCTCTCGATCGACATGGCGCATCTTACCGTCGAGCGGGTCCGCGTATTGTATCTCGACACCAAGAACCGCCTGATTCTGGATCAGCACGTGGGCGATGGCACAGTGGATGAAGCCAGCATCCACCCGCGTGAGGTGATCAACATGGCGGTAAATCGCGGGGCTACCGCGTTGATTCTCGTCCACAACCACCCCAGCGGCAACCCCGAACCGAGCCGCGCCGACATTCAGATTACCCAGCGCATCGCCGAGGCCGGGCGGCTGATGGGTGTCACCGTGCATGATCACGTAATCGTCGGGCGCGAAGGGCATGTTTCGCTGCGGGCGAAAGGGTTGATTTAGCGGCCGAGGATGGCCAACCCTGCTCCACCAGCTCTCCATTTTGCACCACTCGCCCTTGCCAAGCGCAGGCACACAGCCTAGCCGCCGCCGCTAAACCAACCCCCGTTATTTCCCGGAGCCGCCACATGGTCCCCCGCTATTCCCGCCCGCAAATGTCCGCGATCTGGGAAGCCGAAGCCCGTTTCCGCATCTGGTTCGAGATCGAAGCACACGCGACCGAAAAGCTGGGCGAGCTGGGCGTAGTCCCCGCCAGCGCGGCAGAAGCGCTGTGGGCGTGGTGGGCGACGAACCCCTATATCGATGTGCCCGCGATTGACGCCATCGAGGCTGTCACGAAGCATGATGTTATCGCCTTCCTTACATGGGTAGCGGAACAGGTGGGCGATGAAGCGCGCTTCATGCATCAGGGCATGACCAGTTCTGATGTGCTGGATACCACGCTCGGCGTGCAATTGGCGCGTTCGGCGGATCTGCTGATCGAGGATATGGACAAGCTGCTCGCCGCGCTCAAAACCCGCGCGCTGGAACACAAGTTCACCCCCACCATCGGGCGCAGCCACGGCATCCATGCCGAGCCGGTCACGTTCGGGCTGAAACTGGCGCAAGCCTATGCCGAATTCTCTCGCTGCCGCGCGCGACTGGTAGCTGCGCGCGCCGAAGTGGCGACTTGCGCGATTTCCGGCGCTGTCGGCACGTTCGCCAACATTGATCCTCGCGTCGAAGAACACGTTGCCGCCAAGCTGGGCCTCGAAATCGAACCGATCAGCACGCAGGTGATCCCGCGTGACCGGCACGCGATGTTCTTCGCTACCTTGGGCGTGATCGCCAGCAGCGTGGAACGGCTCGCCATCGAAGTGCGCCACTTGCAGCGCACTGAAGTGCTTGAAGCGGAGGAATATTTCTCCCCCGGCCAGAAGGGTTCGAGCGCTATGCCGCACAAGCGCAACCCGATCCTCACCGAAAACCTTACCGGCCTCGCCCGCGTAGTACGCGGCGCGGTGGTGCCTGCGCTGGAGAATGTGGCGCTGTGGCACGAACGCGATATTTCGCACTCGTCGGTCGAACGCTTCATCGGCCCGGATGCGTGCATCACGCTCGATTTCGCGCTGTGGCGCCTCACTGGCGTGGTCGAGAAACTGCTGGTTTATCCCGCGCGGATGCAGAAGAATTTGGACCGGATGGGCGGCCTTGTCCATTCGCAGCGGGTGCTGCTCGCGCTGACTCAAGCAGGCGTCAGCCGCGAGGATTCGTACCGTCTGGTGCAGCGTAACGCGATGCAAGTTTGGGAAAGCGACGGCGCGCTGAGCCTGCTTGAATTGCTCAAAGCCGATCCGGAAGTAGCCGCCGCGCTCTCGCCGGAAGAACTGGAAAGCAAGTTCGACCTGGAATATCATTTCGCGCAAGTGGATCACATTTTTGCGCGGGTGTTCGGCGCCTAAGCCCACCCTTTCCATCCACGGATACTTCGCCTAACATCCTCTGGGCGGAACGGAGAGAGAGCCTCTTATGCATATCGTGCGCACAATTATTTGGGTGCTGCTGCTGGTCGGTTTGCTGGTATTTTCCTTTGCCAACTGGGAGCCTGCAATTACGCTGCACGTCTGGCCCGGTTTGGTGGTCGACACCAAAATTCCAGTAATCGTCGCCATCACATTCCTGATCGGATTCGTGCCGACATGGCTGTATTTACGCGGGGCGACCTGGCAGTTGAACAGGCGCATCCACAGCCTCGAAAACGCCGCACGCACTGCTGCGGTCCCCGCACCGGTGGTCGCGCCAACTCCAGTGGTTGCGCCAACTCCCGAACCTGCAGCGGAAACCTCGCTGGCACCCGGATACCCGCTGCCGGTCGATCCAGAAGCCGAGCCGGACCCCCGGCCACGGCTGGCATGACCAACCCGGTTTATCTCGCGCTCGATCTGCCGCAACTTGCTTCTGCCAAGGCGCTGGCGGAAAAAGTGCGCGGGCATATCGGCGGGATCAAGCTGGGGCTGGAATTTTTCTGCGCGCATGGCCACCACGGGGTGCTCGAAATCGCGCATCTGGGTCTGCCGATCTTCCTCGATCTGAAATTGCACGACATTCCCAACACCGTGGCGGCCGCTATGCAGGCGATCCACGTGCTCGAACCGGCAATTGTGACCGTTCATGCCAGCGGCGGACGCGCGATGATGGAAGATGCCAAGGCGGCGGCGGGCGAACATTGCAAGGTGGTTGCGGTGACGATGCTCACCAGCCTCGATGAAAGCGACCTCGCCCGCACCGGCGTGGCGGGCAGCGCGCATGATCAGGTGATGCGCTTGGCCGAATTGGCCGAGGCTGCGGGCCTCGACGGGATCGTATGCTCCGGCCAGGAAGTGGCTGCCGTGCACAAGCAATGGAAGAAGGGTTTTCTCGTGGTCCCCGGCCTGCGCCCGGCAGGCGGCGCAGCGGGCGATCAGAAGCGCGTTGTCACCCCCCGGCAGGCGCGCGACGATGGCGCTAGCGTGCTGGTGATCGGCCGCCCGATTGCGCGCGCGGATGATCCCGTAGCGGCAGCCCGGGCGATTGAAGCAACGCTTTAGCCCGCCTTGTCGCTTCACCAATCGCCTCTGCGCCGCTAGAAGCTCAACCAATGCCCGAAATGCTAATCAAGATCTGCGGTCTTTCCACACCTGACACCATTGATGCAGCGGTGAAGGCGGGCGCCACTCATGTTGGGCTGGTCCACTTCCCCAAAAGCCCACGTCACGTCAGCATCAAAAAAGCCGCCGATCTGCGCGGGCGTGTGCCTGAGCATGTGAAGGTCGTGCTGCTGACCGTGGATATGGAGCCGAATGCCGCCGCCGAAATCCTTCAGGCGGTTCAGCCCGATGTGCTGCAACTCCACGGCAGCGAAAGCGCCGAATGGACTGCGATGATCAAGAACAATTCCGAGCTGGAAGTGTGGAAGGCGGTCCCCGTCAAAGACACAGCCTCGCTCGAAGCTGCTTCCGTTTACCGCGAAGCTGCGCACCGGCTGTTATATGATGCACCGCACGGCGCGCTGCCCGGCGGCAATGGGTTGGCGCTCGACTGGCGGCTGCTGATGGGCCGCCGCCATGTATTGCCGTGGGGGCTGGCGGGCGGATTGAACGCAGGCAATGTGATCGACGCGATCCGCTACACCGGCACGCGCATGGTGGATACCTCCAGCGGCGTGGAAAGCGCGCCGGGAGTGAAGGACGTTGCCCGCATTCGCGATTTCTGCGCGGCGGTGCAGGCCGCCACGGTGCGCCCTTAGCTGCAAGCTTGCTCCGACGCCGCCTTTATTCTAGCGCCGCAGCATGACCGAGCAAAAACCCAACTCCTACATGAACCAGCCTGACGAGCGCGGCCATTTCGGTCAGTTCGGCGGGCGTTATGTTGCCGAAACGCTGATGCCGCTGATCCTCGATCTGGAACAGCACTTCCGCGCAGCGATGGCGGACGAAGCTTTTCATGCCGAGTTCGACGATCTGCTGGCGCATTACGTGGGCCGCCCTAGCCCGATGTATTTCGCGCCTCGGCTGACCGAAGAACTCGGCGGCGCGCAGATTTGGTTCAAGCGCGACGAATTGAATCACACCGGCGCGCACAAAATCAACAATTGCGTCGGGCAGATCTTGCTCGCGATCCGCATGGGCAAAACGCGGATCATCGCGGAAACCGGCGCGGGCCAGCACGGCGTGGCCACCGCCACCGTGTGCGCGCGATTCGGACTGCCTTGCACCATCTTCATGGGCGCGACCGACGTAGCCCGGCAGGCGCCGAATGTATTCCGGATGAAGCTGTTAGGTGCCACGGTGGTGCCTGTCACAAGCGGGGCGGCCACTCTCAAAGACGCGATGAATGAAGCGATGCGCGACTGGGTAGCGAATGTGCACGACACATTCTACATCATCGGCACCGCCGCAGGCCCCCACCCCTACCCCGAACTTGTCCGCGAATTTCAATCGGTTATCGGACGCGAGGCGCGCGCGCAGTTGCTTGATCGGACAGGGCGCCTGCCCGATTTGTTGGTGGCGGCAATCGGCGGCGGTTCGAACGCGATCGGTCTGTTCCACCCGTTCCTCGACGACCCATCCGTGAAGATGCTCGGCGTAGAAGCGGCCGGGCACGGGCTGGACAAGACCCACGCCGCATCGCTAGCAGGCGGCTTCCCCGGCATCCTCCACGGCAACAAAACCTATCTTTTACAAGACGATGACGGCCAAATCACCGAGGCTCACTCGATTTCGGCCGGGCTGGATTATCCGGGGATCGGCCCCGAACATGCGTGGCTGAAGGAAACCGGCCGGGTAGAATACACCTCGATCACCGACATGGAGGCTTTGGAGGGATTCAAGCTGCTGTGCCGGACCGAGGGTATCATTCCCGCCTTAGAACCCGCTCACGCAATCGCCGCAGTAACGAAAGTCGCGCCGACAATGCCGAAGGACGCGATCATCTGCGCAAACCTGTGCGGGCGCGGGGACAAGGATATTTTCACTGTAGCTGAGGCGCTTGGGGTGGAGATGTGATTTTCGAGCAGTGAAGACCATCGGCTGGTATATCTTGCTTTTAGTCATCGCATTCGGAGTTATCGCAGGCGTAAAGTGGCTGATCGGCGATCAGCCGTTCGAGCGCAGTTCGTTTTTGGTTGCGGCTGGCACCACCTTCGGTTTGGCGATGTCAGCCTACTTACGGCATCGATCGAAAAAACGTTTCAGGAAGTCAAAGTTTCAATGACCCGCCTCTCCCAAACCTTCTCCGCACCCCACCCCGCGCTCGTCTGCTTCATCACCGCAGGCGACGGCGACACTGCGGCTAATCTCGACGCGCTCGTCGAAGGCGGCGCGGATGTGATCGAGTTGGGGATGCCTTTCACCGATCCAATGGCCGATGGCCCAGCGATTCAGGCGGCAAACATTCGCTCGCTCGGGGCTGGCACCAAAACTGCCGACGTGTTCGCCATCGCCGCCGCATTTCGCGCGCGCCACCCGGAAACACCGCTGATCCTCATGGGTTATGCGAACCCGATGGTGCGGCGCGGGCCGGAATGGTTCGCGAACGAGTGCGTAAAAGCAGGCGTGGACGGCGTCATCTGCGTCGATCTCGCGCCGGAAGAAGACCCCGATCTCGGACCCGCCCTGCGCGCCGCCGGGCTCAGCCTGATCCGCCTCGCCACCCCGACCACCGACGAAGCGCGGTTGCCTGCAGTCCTCGATGGTTCGAGCGGGTTCCTGTATTATGTCAGTGTGGCCGGGATCACCGGTCTGCAACAGGCAGCGGTCGCCTCGATCGAAGAGAACGTCGCGCGGATCAAACGGCATACGGACTTGCCCGTTGCGGTCGGTTTCGGCGTGCGTACGCCTGAGCAAGCCGCCGCAATCGCGCTTGTGGCAGACGGTGTGGTGGTCGGTTCGGCGCTGGTCGAACTGGTCGCCAAGTACGGCGTTGATGCCCCCGCGCATCTCCGTGCACTCACCGAAGGGCTTGCCAACGCCGTCCACAATGCGCGAAAGGCTCACGGATGAGCTGGCTAACCCGCGTCCGAGAACGCCTTCCCTTCGCCAAACGGCGTGAAATGCCTGACAACCTGTGGGTGAAATGCCCTCGTTGTCAGGAAATGCTGTTTACCCGCGAGTATGAGGAAAACCTCAGCGTGTGCCCGAAATGCGGGCATCACGGACGGATCGGGGCCGACACCCGGCTCGATCAACTGCTCGACGATGGCTACATCTTGCTCCCCGCGCCGCGCGTGGCGGAAGACCCGCTGCGGTTCCGCGATACCAAGCGCTATGCCGACCGGATCAAGGCCGCCCGCGCCGCCAGCGTTCACCCTGACGCCTTCACAGCCGCGTTCGGCGCGATCGAGGGCCAGAGCGTGGTCGTGGGCGTACAGGATTTCAGCTTCATGGGCGGCAGCATGGGCATGGCAGTCGGCGATGCGTTCATCTCCGCTGCACAGCGCGCGCTGGATGAACGCTGCGGCTTCGTATGCGTCACCGCCGCTGGCGGAGCGCGGATGCAGGAGGGCATTCTCAGCCTGATGCAGATGCCGCGCGCCACCGTGATGACCCGGCGGCTGGCCGAGGCGGGCCTGCCCTACATCGTGGTGTTGACCGATCCCACCACCGGCGGCGTTACGGCCAGCTATGCGATGCTGGGCGACGTGCATATTGCCGAGCCCGGCGCTCTGATAGGGTTTGCCGGACAGCGGGTGATCCAGGAAACGATCCGCGAAAAGCTGCCAGAAGGGTTCCAGCGCGCTGAATATCTGCACAAGCACGGCATGGTGGATATGGTCGTCGAGCGCGGCAATCTGCGCGAGACTTTGGCACAATTGCTCGCCTATCTGGCTCCGGCGAAAGCGGCTTAGCTCAACATGAAAGACTTCGCCGCTTCGGATGATGCGGCCGTCCAGCGCCAGTTGGACCGGCTCGCCGCGCTCTCGCTGCCGCAGGGGCGCGTCGGGCTGGAGGTTATTCGCGAATTGCTGGAGCGGTTCGACAATCCGCAACTCAGCCTGCCGCCGGTGTTCCATGTGGCGGGCACCAACGGCAAGGGTTCGACTTGTGCTTACATGCGCGCGATGCTGGAAGCGCAGGGCCTCACCGTCCATGTCGCCACCAAGCCGCATCTTGTGCGCTATAATGAGCGTATTCGCGTTGGCGGCGCGCTGATTTCGGACGCAATGCTGGCGAGCCTGCTGGCCGAAGTGCTGGATGCGAGCGCCGATCTTGGGCCGAGCTTCTTCGAAGTGACCACCGCCGCCACCTTCCTCGCCTTCCACCGCGAGCCTGCGGATGCGGTGGTGCTCGAGGTCGGGCTTGGCGGGCGGTTCGATGCGACCAATGTGTTGGAACATCCGGCAGCGTGCGGAATCGCCTCGCTCGGGATCGACCACGAGGCGTTTTTGCTGAACGAGGATGCGGGCGCGCCCGCTGATCCAATGTGCCGGATTGCGTTCGAGAAGGCAGGGATTGCACGGCGCGATGCTCCGCTAGTGACACAGAATTACGCGCCCGATGTGGCGGCACAGGTGCAGGCCAGCGCCGATGCCGCAGGCGCGCCGCTGTTCATGCGCGGGCGAGACTGGTCTGCGGACGTTGCCTCCGACGGGATCGCCTACCGCGATGCCAAGGGCGCGCTAACCCTGCCGCTACCGCAAATGCCCGGCGCGCATCAGGCCGATAACGCCGCGCTGGCGGTCGCGATATTGCGGCATCAGGATGCGGTGCAGGTATCGCCCGCAGCAATGGCCGAGGGTATCCGCAACGCCTTCTGGCCCGCGCGGCTGCAATTGCTCGGCCCTGGCCCTGTCACCGGAATGCTGCCAGGTCGGCGGTTCCTGCTCGATGGCGGGCACAACCCTGATGCAGCGCAGGCTTTGGCTAAATATCTCGGTGAAACCGGTAATGGCCCGGTGGATGCGGTGATGGGGATGCTGGCGGCGAAGGATGCGCGCCGCTTCCTCGCGGTTCTCGCGCCGCATCTGGCATCATTCACGGCAATCCCGATTGCGGGCAGCGACCATGTGCCGTTGGAGACGCTGGCGGCTTTGGCGGCAGAGGCCGGGGTTGCGAACGCCACCCACGCGCCCGATCTGTTCGCCGCGCTTGAGGCGCTTGAAGGCGGCAAAGGCACGGTGCTGATTGCCGGTTCGCTATACCTCGCGGGCAAGGTGCTCGCGGCAAACCGCGACTACCCTGACTGAGACCTCCCCATAACGGCTACGATTTATTCCGCCGGGGCCGGTACTGCCACCGGGTCCGGCGCGATCACTCCCGCCGCCGCACCGGCGCGTGTTTCCCGTATCCATTCGAGCACGCAAAGCACTACCGCAACCACTCCGATCAGGGCGGTGAACACAAACACGAAATAATACCCGCGATCCTCGATCATTTGACCAAGCGCACCGCGGCCAAGCGTACCAATCAGCAGCGTCAAAGAGGCCAGCAGCGCGTATTGCACAGCGGCGTATTGCTTCGCCACGATGCTCGACAGCCACGCAATATAGGCAGCACCGGCGATGCCAATAGCGATATTCTCCCAGAAGATGGTGAAGGTCAGCCGCGCCAGTCCCTCGCTGCCGAATGGGGCCATCCATCCAATCAAAGCGGAAAATCCGATTGCGTCGCTAGCGGCCTGCATCGTCTGCCCGCCAACCGCAAGGTCCGCGTAAAGCAGGTTAGTCGCCGCTGCCAGCGCGGCGCCCAGCGTTAGTGTAAACATGCGGCCGAACTTGGTTATGATCCAACCACCCAGTGCCAAACCAGCGATAATCGCCGCGACGCCGAAGAACTTGGACGCGAAGGCCACCTCGTCGCCGGTGTAACCCAGTTCGCCCAGATAGAACGGATAGGCGAACACGCCCCAGATCGAATCGCAGATGCGGTAAGTCAGCACCAGCGCGAGGATCAGCACCAGCGACCAACCCATCCGGCCGACGAATTCCACCAGTGGCAGCACCAGCGCGCGATACAGATGATCCGTAAACGTCACCGTGTGCCCCGCCGCCAAGCCGTGGCCAGGTTCAATCACCTGCCGCCCGTCTGCTTTCAATTTCGACACCCACGCAGCGATGAAGGCTGGCAGCACGACCGTGGCAATGATGATCAGCGGGCCGAAGGTCGTCGTGAATTCGGTCACATCGGGCCGCAACTCAGGGGCGGCGGTCATGCTGAGCACCATGAACACAACGACAGTTCCGATTGCCCATGCCCACAGCAACCCCACGCCCAGCAGCGCCAGATTGCGCACCTTGGGCGTGACTTCGCCGACATTGTAGAGTTCCGCCACCTCATCGTTACTGGCAGCAATCGTGGCTGCAGAACGCTTGGCCACATCAGCATCGGGCGCGAACAATCCGGCGATACCGATAGCCAGCATGATGCCGCCCATGATGACATAAGTCTGCGGCCACCCGATACGTTCAGCGATAATCAAACCCAGCGCGCCGCCAATCAACGCTGCCATCCGGAACCCCATCTGAGTGATGGTGGACAGAATATCGATCGTCGCCACCTCGTCTGCTACGTCGATCCGCCATGCATTGATGGCGATGTCCTGCGTAGCGCTGGCGAAAGCGCCGATAGCGGCGAGCAGGCTGAACATCCCGAGTGCACTGCGCGGATCTAGCAGGCTCATCAGCACCAGCGCGATGCCGATCACCAATTGCATCGGCGCGATCCATTGCTTGCGCTTGCCCAGCTTGCGCAATCCCGGAATATCGACCTTGTCGAGCAGCGGCGACCACAGGAACTGGAAAGCGTAAGCAAGCCCGACGAGCGAGAACACGCCCATCGTTTCCAGATCGACCTCGGCCTCGGAAAGCCAAGCGTATAATGTGCCGAGAAACAGCGCTGGCGGCAGCCCTTGGGCAAAGCCAAACAGCGCCATGAAGCCGGTCTTCGGATTGCGCAGCGAGCGAAGCAACGTGCTCCAGCCCGGTTTGATCGGCTTTACGGCGGCGGCTTCGGCCATGAATGCGTCCCTTGTAAGTCTTGATGTAAGCCTAGCGCTAAATCATCCGATGGGAAGGGTGGCAATTGCGAGGGCACCAATTGCTCGGCTGCAAATTGCTAGGCTGGATGAATCGGCAAGTTCCGGCTAACGGCTGAAAATGCCCGATAACGAAGAACTCAGCCCTACCCCGCCTAGCGGCGACCGGATTGCCAAATTACTCGCCCGAGCAGGCATTGCCAGCCGCCGCGAAGTGGAGCGGATGATCGAGGATGGGCGGGTCAAGCTGGACGGCGTGGTGCTGACCACGCCTGCCACTATCCTTACCTCCCTGCGCGGGGTGACGGTGGACGAAAAGCCCGTTGCCGCGCCCGAACGCACGCGGCTGTTCGCATTCCACAAGCCCCCCGGCCTGATCACTGCCGAGCGTGATCCCGCGGGTCGCCCCACCATTTACAACGCACTTATCAATGCGCTTCCGCCGGGCACCGCGCGGCAGATGCCGGTCGGAAGGCTCGATTTCAGCACCGAAGGCCTTCTGCTGCTGACCAATGACGGCGAATTCAAACGCCAGTTGGAACTGCCCGCCACCGGCGTTCCGCGCACTTACCGTGCCCGCGTATTCGGCACTGTCTCGCAGAATCAGCTCGAAGAACTGGCCGAGGGCGTCACTGTGGACGGGATGCATTACGGGCGGATCATCGCCGATATGGAACGCCGTACCGGGCGTAACGGCTGGGTGGAAATGACCCTGACAGAAGGCAAGAACCGCGAAGTGCGGCGGGTGCTGGAACATCTCGGGCTGGAAGTTTCGCGCCTCATCCGCACCGCTTACGGTCCGTTCCATCTCGGCGAATTGCCGCGCGGCGCGGCGGTGGAAATCCGAGTGGACGATCTCGAACGCTTCCGCGCTTCGCTCAAAAGCGACAGCGGGTATCAGGCTGGCCAAGAAGTACGCATGGCCGCCCCTGCTCCGGGAGTGCGGCCGCCCGCCGTCCGCACCACGCCGGCAGCTGCGGCACCGCGCGCGGCAGCCCCGCGCCCGTTGGCCACACGTAAGGTCAGCCCGGACAAGCCGAGTTACCGGCCCGAAGCGGTGGTTGATCGACGCAAAGCATATGGCGATCCCGCCCCTTCGAGGCTCAGCGCGCGCGAGGCGGAGGGCAAGCCGAAGCGCACCAAGCCTTACGCTACCGCCGCCGTCGAAACGCCGGGAGCAGCAGGCGCCCGCAACGCTCCGCGCAAATGGAGGTTGCCGACCCCGATCAGGGATGGCGACGCGCCCACCCCCAAATCAACCGGACGAGACCCGCGCAGTAGAGGCTCTGATAGCCGCCCGTCCCGTGATGCCAACCCGCGCGATGCTAACCCGCGTGAAGCAGGCCCGCGCGGTTCTGGCCCGCGTGGTTTCAGCCCGCGCACATCCGGCCCGCGATCTGATGGCCCGCGATCTGATGGC
>Ga0247817_10001139_pt1 | contig 14149 bp, 18 predicted proteins | sample UWRJL212509R1_FD_178010 | JGI IMG/M metagenome (GOLD analysis project Ga0247817, IMG submission 178010) | Plant litter microbial communities from Arlington Agricultural Research Station in Wisconsin, United States - UWRJ-L212-509R-1 | ecosystem: Environmental > Terrestrial > Plant litter >... | reverse complement strand
GTCGACGAGCGCGATGATTCCCTCGAGCACGCGGGCGCTTTCGGTGAGTTCACCCGCAAAGGTGTCAACTTCGTCGGGGTTCTGACCAAGGAACTGCGGCATCGATCCTCCTTGTCCTGCGTGGTGGTGGTGGTGTCTGTGACGGTGGTGGTTCGGTGGTGGTTCGGTGGTGGTTCGGTGGTGGTTCGGTGGTGGTTCGGTGGCGGTTCGGTGGCGGCTGGACCTCAGTCCGTTCGTGCAGTACTGACCTGCGGGCGGTGTTCGACCTGCGTTACGGTCGACAGGTTCGGAACTATTCGCGGAACTACCGGTTCGTACTTTTTTATACAGCGCCAGCGATGAGTCTAGAGCCTCGCGCGTGTCCCGAACAGGGGTAATGACAATTAATCACTACATTTGCACCATCGATCGTATTGATTGCGTTTTTGCCCATATTTTTCCCGCCACCCGGTGATTCCTGGAGCCCACTGCCATGCCCGACACCTCCCATGACTGACACCATCCTCGGAGATGACGGACTCGCGCGCTGCGCCTGGTCCGGTACCGATGCCGAGTACCGGCGCTACCACGACGAGGAGTGGGGCTCCCCGCTTCACGGCGATCGGGCGTTGTTCGAGAAGCTCAGCCTCGAGGGATTTCAGGCCGGGTTGTCCTGGATCACGATCCTCAAGCGGCGACCGGTATTCCGGGAGGTCTTTGGCGATTTCGAGCCCGGCGTCGTTGCGGCCTTCGGCACCGACGATGTCGAGCGGCTCATGCTCGACGCCCGGATCATTCGCAACCGGGCGAAGATCATGGCAACGATCGGCAATGCCGCTATCGTCCGCGATCTGACGGCGGCTGACCCGGGAGCCCTCGATCGCCTGGTCTGGAGCTTCGCCCCGACTGGGCACCGATCTCCCGCGAGCTTCGCGGAGGTGCCAGCCGTCACACCGGAGTCGACCGCCCTGAGTTCCGCGCTTCGAGGCCTCGGCTTTCGCTTTGTCGGTCCGACCACGATGTATGCCCTCATGCAATCGAGCGGCATGGTCGATGACCACGTCGCCGGGTGCTGGCGAGCTCTCTAGAAAATCGGCGATCCGGGAGGACGCGGAACGGAGCCGTAGCCCGCGATGGGCGGTGGGAAGCCAGCCATCGAGATGTATTCGGGGTGGTACTCGGTTTCTCGCCCACCCAGCATGAACAGCCACACGAACGGAAGGAAGATGCCGAGCACGAGGAAGCCGGCGTCCTTGCGGAACGCGATTCCCGTACGCCACATGCCCATGTAGAGAAACACGCTCACCACGATGCTCGCACCGGGAATAAACGAGAGCAGGGTGAGCCAGCCCGGAAAACCGCCGACCTCGAGCCACTTCCACGAGGAGTAAACCGGAATCCAGGCGATCCAGGATTCAACGCCGACCTTGCGGAAGAACTTCGACAGCGCGAGCGACATCACGATGTAATACGCGACGAGGAACAACAGCGACACCAGAATCGCCACCCCGTACACGATGGCGATGATCGCCAGAACCTGGCCGGAGTCTGCGGGGTCGTCGTAGGTCATGACCTCAGACTACGAGGTCGAGCATCCCTCGACGATTCGCCGCACCCGGACGGGACGAAGCCGTGCCGGAATCAACCGGTGCAACCCGCTCGAGCCGGATGCCGGCCTCAGGCGCCCACGCGAGCAGAGACTCCACGTCGGGGTGATCGATCCCAGCGGTCGCGAGGGCACGGACGAACTCGCCCTTGCCCTTCTTGTTGAAGTGGTTGAGCGCCTTTTTCGTCCCGTCGGATGCCGCCGATACGACCCGGACGTAGAACGAGCCCTCCCCCGCGGCCCCAAGGGCAACATAGCCCTCCGAGCGAAGGTCGAGCGTGAGCCCGTCAACGGAAGCCAACTCGGCGGCAATTGCCGCGCTCCAGTGCTTCTTGAGGCTCAACTCGGGCAGGCGCGAGTCCTGTGAAAGCCGGTAGGCCGGAATCAGGTCACCGGCACCAACGAGGCCGAACAGGGCGGAGTGCACGACGGCGTGCCGCGCGAGCCAGTCCCGTGCGCCCTTGTCGAGGGTTGGCGCGTCGAGGGCTTCGAAGAGCACCCCCGTGAAGCGGTCCATGACCGGCATGAGCGGCGACGAGTGCAGCACCCGGTTGCGTTCGATCTCGAACCGCTGTTTGTCGCTCAGCTTGAGCGCAGTGGCTGACTCGGCAACGTTGCGGGAGAGAGCACGAAGGGCGGCCACCGTCGCACGACGATGGCCGTGGAGGGCGGGATAGCTCAGCGCCGCGAGGTCGAGAGCCGTGCCATCCGTACCGCCGTCCCTCTTGGTCTCGGACGGCGGGAGAAGAAGAATCACGCGTCGAGGAACGTGAGGGCGCGCTGGACGTTCTCGCTGATCGTCTCGACCGAGTCGAGAGTGACCCTCTCGACGTTTCCGCTGTCGCCCGACCACTCGCTGTACTCGTCGAGGCTCTGCTCGACGGCGTGCCAGGTGGGTTCTGTGACGTGTGGAAGGTTGCGACTGCGCGCTTCGAGCCGTGCGCGGTGCAGATCCTGGTCGCTGCAGACAACCTCGATGAAACGCACGGCATCGCCGTGGCGGGCAGCAAGCTTTACCCACTGCTCTCGCGCGGGGTCGACGGCGTTCACCGCGTCGATGATGATGCTCTGGCCGGTCAGCAGAACTGACTCGGCCAGAGTCTCAGCAACAAGGTACGCGGCGAGGCCGGTTGGTTGATCGGAGTCGATACCCGCACCGAGAATCGCAGACTCGATGGGGTCGACAGAAACTACCGGGATTCCGAGACGCTCGCCGACGATCTCGGCAATCGTGCTCTTGCCTGAGCCGGGAAGGCCGGCCATGGCAATCAGCATTCGCGCGTCTCGGAGACTAAACCAGGGCCGCGTTGCGGGCGACGATGGTGATGGTGTCGTGCTCCACCGAGAGGAAGCCGTCAGCGGCGTTAGCCGTGACGACGTTCCCGTCGGTGGTGGTCACGCGCACTTCACCCTCGCCAAGAATGGCGAGGAGCGGCTCGTGACCGGCAAGAATACCGATTTCACCTTCGGTCGTGCGCGCAATGACCTGCTTCGCAAGGCCCGACCACACTTCGTGGTCGGCCGAGACGACGCTGACCTTGAGTTCGGCCATGGTTAGCCGTTCTCCTTCTGGATCTTCGCCCACTGCTCTTCGACGTCGGAGATGCCACCGACGTTGAAGAATGCCTGCTCGGCGACGTGGTCGAACTCACCCTTGACGATCGCGTCGAACGACTCGATGGTCTCCTTGAGCGGAACCGTCGAACCCTCTACACCGGTGAACTTCTTCGCCATGTAGGTGTTCTGCGACAGGAACTGCTGGATGCGACGTGCGCGCGAAACGGTGATCTTGTCTTCTTCAGAGAGCTCGTCAACACCGAGGATCGCGATGATCTCCTGGAGTTCCTTGTTCTTCTGCAGGATCGCCTTGACGTTGGTCGCGACGCGGTAGTGGTCGTCACCCAGGTAACGGGGGTCGAGGATACGGCTGGTCGAGGTCAGCGGGTCGACGGCGGGGTACAGACCCTTCGATGCGATCTCGCGGCTGAGCTCGGTCGTCGCGTCAAGGTGCGCGAACGTCGTGGCCGGCGCGGGGTCGGTGTAGTCATCTGCGGGAACGTAGATGGCCTGCAGCGACGTGATCGAGTGACCACGGGTCGAGGTGATGCGCTCCTGAAGAACACCCATCTCGTCCGCGAGGTTCGGCTGGTATCCCACTGCCGAAGGCATACGACCGAGAAGGGTCGAAACCTCGGAGCCGGCCTGCGTGAAGCGGAAGATGTTGTCGATGAAGAGCAGAACGTCCTGGTTCTGCACGTCGCGGAAGTACTCGGCCATGGTGAGGGCCGAGAGGGCGACACGAAGACGCGTTCCCGGCGGCTCGTCCATCTGGCCGAAGACGAGGGCGGTCTTGTCGAAGACACCGGCCTCTTCCATTTCGGCGATGAGGTCGTTGCCCTCACGGGTACGCTCACCAACACCGGCGAAGACGGAAACTCCACCGTGGTCCTGCGCAACGCGCTGGATCATTTCCTGGATCAGAACGGTCTTTCCCACACCGGCTCCACCGAAGAGTCCGATCTTTCCACCCAGTACGTACGGGGTGAGAAGGTCGATGACCTTGATACCGGTCTCGAAGAGCTCGGTCTTCGACTCGAGCTGGTCGAAGGCCGGGGGCTTGCGGTGGATCGGCCAGCGCTCGGCGAACTCGAACTTCTCGCCGGGCTCGCCGTTGAGAACCTCACCGATGACGTTGAAGACCTTGCCCTTGGTGGCGTCGCCAACGGGAACCGTGATCGGGTCTCCGGAGTCGCGTACTTCCTGGCCGCGGACGAGTCCGTCGGTGGGCTTGAGTGCGATCGCGCGAACGAGGTCGTCACCGAGGTGCTGTGCAACCTCGAGCGTGATCTCGGTGGCTTCGCCCTCGATGGTGATCGTGGTCTTGAGAGCGTTGTAGATCTCGGGGATCGAGTCGTGCGGGAACTCGATGTCGACGACCGGTCCGGTGACGCGAGCGACGCGACCGACTCCGGCCACCTTCACTGCGTCAGCGTTGTCGGCCGCCGGCTTCTTGGCCGCGGGGGCAGTTGTAGTCATGGCTTCCCTGTTCTCCTGGTTACTTCGCCGAGCTGAGGGCGTCTGCGCCGCCCACGATCTCGGAAATCTGTTGCGTGATCTCGGACTGGCGAGCGTTGTTCGCCAGTCGGGTGTAGTCCTTGATGAGCTTGTCTGCGTTGTCGCTCGCGGACTTCATGGCCTTCTGCGTTGCAGCGTGCTTGCTCGCAGCCGACTGCAGCATGGCGTTGAAGATGCGGCTCTCGATGTACACGGGCAGGAGGGCGTCAAGCACGTTGCCGACCTCAGGCTCGAACTCGTACAGCGGCAGGAGCTCATTCTCGCCGGGCTCTTCTTCACCCTCGACGACCTCGAGCGGAAGAAGACGAACGACTTCCGGCACCTGCGTGAGCATGCTCACGAAGCGGTTGTAGATGATGTGGATCTCGTCGACGCCACCCTCGCTCGCGGGCTGAAGGAACTTGGCGACTACTGCATCGCCGATCTCCTTCGCCGTCTCGAACTCCGGGCTGTCGGTGCCGCCGATCCAGTTCTGCAGCGATTCACGCCTGCGGAACGCGAAGTAGGCGACCGACTTGCGTCCGACGAGGTAGTAGACGACCTCTTTGCCCTGGCTGCGAAGCAGCGTGGACAGTTCCTCGGCCGCGCGGAGCACGTTCGAGTTGAACGCGCCCGCGAGTCCGCGGTCCGAGGAGAAGATGACGACCGCAGCGCGCTCGACCTTTTCCGGCTCGGTGGTGAGGATGTGATCGACATTCGAGAACGTCGCTACTGCCGAGACCGCGCGAGTGATCGCACGAGAATACGGCACGGATGCCGCGACCCTCGCCTGCGCTTTCTGAATGCGCGACGCGGAGATCAGCTCCATGGCCCGAGTGATCTTCTTGGTCGTCTGGGCAGATTTAATCTTCTGCCGGTAGACCCGAAGTTGCGCTCCCATGTTTCTCTTCCTGTGTCTCTAACTAGCGGATGTAGTGATCGTCAGGCAGCGCTTAGCGCTTGGCCTTGACGATCTTTTCCTGGTTGATGTCCTCGGGCTCAGCGGCCTCGAACTTCTCGCTTCCGACAGATGCGAGCGGCTTGCCCTCGCCCGTCTGGAACTCGAGCTTGAACGCGTCAACGGCGTCCGAGAGAGCAGCAGCCGTGTCATCCGACAGGACGTTCGTGTCGCGCAGCGTGGTGAGGATCTCACCGGTGCGAGCGAGGTAGTCGAGCAGCTCGCGCTCAAAGCGCAGGATGTCGGATACCGGAACCTCGTCGAGCTTGCCGTTCGTTCCGGCCCAGATCGAGACGACCTGGTCCTCGACGGGGAACGGCGAGTACTGCGGCTGCTTGAGCAGCTCTGTCAGGCGCGCACCACGGGCGAGCTGGCGACGGCTTGCGGCGTCGAGGTCGGAGGCGAACATCGCGAAGGCCTCGAGCGAGCGGTACTGGGCGAGCTCAAGCTTGAGCGTTCCCGAAACCTTCTTGATCGACTTGACCTGGGCGTCGCCACCAACACGGGAGACGGAGATTCCGACGTCGACCGCTGGACGCTGGTTGGCGTTGAAGAGGTCGGACTGCAGGAAGATCTGGCCGTCGGTGATCGAGATCACGTTGGTCGGGATGTAGGCCGAGACGTCGTTGGCCTTGGTCTCGATGATCGGAAGACCGGTCATCGAGCCAGCGCCGAGCTCGTCGGAGAGCTTTGCGCAACGCTCGAGCAGACGGGAGTGCAGGTAGAACACGTCACCGGGGTATGCCTCACGTCCCGGCGGGCGACGCAGGAGCAGCGATACGGCGCGGTAGGCCTCTGCCTGCTTCGACAGGTCATCGAAGATGATCAGAACGTGCTTGCCGCCGTACATCCAGTGCTGGCCGATGGCCGAACCGGTGTAGGGGGCGAGGTACTTGAATCCGGCGGGGTCGGAAGCGGGGCTCGCGACGATCGTCGTGTACTCCAGTGCTCCGGCATCCTCGAGTGCGCCCTTGACGGCAGCAATCGTTGAGCCCTTCTGGCCGATGGCGACGTAGATGCAGCGAACCTGCTTGTTGGTGTCGCCCGACTCCCAGTTGGCCTTCTGGTTGATGATCGTGTCGATCGCGATGGCCGTCTTACCGGTCTGGCGGTCACCGATGATCAGCTGGCGCTGTCCACGGCCGATCGGGATCATGGCGTCGATTGCCTTGATACCGGTCTGCATGGGCTCGTGGACGCTCTTGCGAGCCATAACGCCGGGAGCCTGGAGCTCGAGGGCGCGGCGGCCTTCTGCAACGATCTCGCCGAGACCGTCGATCGGGTTACCGAGCGGGTCGACGACGCGACCGAGGTAGGCGTCTCCGACGGGAACCGAGAGGACCTCGCCCGTGCGGGTGACTTCCTGGCCGGCTTCAACTCCGCTGAACTCACCGAGGACGACAACACCGATCTCGTTCTCGTCGAGGTTCTGTGCAAGACCAAGGGTGCCATCGGCAAAGCGGATGAGCTCGTTGGCCATGACGCCGGGGAGTCCCGAGACGTGGGCGATTCCATCGCCGGCGTCAACGACGTAGCCGACCTCGGTGGTCGTTGCCGAGCCGGGCTCGTACGCCTTGACGAAATCTTTCAGCGCGCTGCGGATCTCATCCGGGCTGATTGTTAGTTCTGCCATCTTCTTTTTCCTCTTCTGGTGGAAAGTCTGTGCAGCCGCCCCTAGGCGAGCTGAAGCCTAAGTTCGTTGAGTCGGGACGCGACGCTGCCGTCGATGACTTCGTCGCCCAACTGCACTCGTACGCCGCCGACGAGCGAAGCGTCGATCACGTGGTTGATGCGCAGTTCGCGACCGTAGTTCGCGGACAGCGCTGCCGTCAGTCGCGTGAGCTGGGCCGGGGTGAGCGCCGTGGCGGTCGTAACGGTTGCTACCGCGAGACCTGCCTCGTCGGCCACGATTCCCGTGGCGACGCGAAGGAGCTCGCCGATGCGGCGACCGCGCGGCTGCTGCACGAGGTGCGACAGGATGGCGACGGTCTGCTTCGTGGCCTTTGAGCCGAGCAGTCGCTCGATGAGCGCCGCTTTCGACTCGTCAGAGCCGAGCTTGCTTCCAACGGCGAGTTCGAGCTGCGAGTCCGACGTGACGATGGCACCGAAGGCGAAGAGCTCTGCCTCGATGTGCGCATCGGGAGCGGATGCCGCGAGAACGCGGAACCCGATCTCTTCCACACCGGCGAGAAGGTCGTCGGCGGAGGACCACGAGTTGGTCACGATTACTCCGAGGATCTCGCGAGCCGAAGCGTCGATCGAGGCGAAAACCGCGTTCACGATCGACAGCTTCGCTTCGCGGTCACCGGAGGGGTCAGCGAGAGCAGCACGCAGCTGGAAGGACGAACCGATCACACGACCGGCTGCGAGCAGCTGTTCGCCCGTCGCCAGTTGTGCCTTACCACCGAGCCCGGCCAGGGCCGAACGCGAATTGGAGAGTGCTTCTCTCGTTGCCGAACCCACTACTTGCCTGCCTTAACCTTTTCGGATGCTTCGAGCTCAGCGAGGAATCGGTCGACGACGGCCGAGGCCTTCTTGTCGTCTGCCAGGCTTTCGCCGATGACACCCGATGCGAGGTCGATCGCGAGGGATCCGACCTCTGAACGCAGCGACAGGATTGCAGCCTGGCGCTCCGCCTCGATCTGAACGTGCGCGTTTGCGGTGATACGAGCGGCCTCGGCCGCTGCGTTCTCCTTGAACTCCGCGAGAATCGCGGCGCCGTCGACACGAGCCTGCTCACGGATGCGAGCAGCTTCTGCGCGACCCTCAGCGAGCTGAGCGTTGTACTGCTCTAGTGCTGCTGCTGCCTCGGCCTGAGCGGACTCGGCCTTGGCAATTCCGCCCTCGATGACGCTTGCGCGGTCGTCGAGGATGCTGCGGAAACGCGGGATGACGAAGAACACGAAGAACGCGACGATGATCGCGAACGGAATGATCGACCAAACGATGTCATAGATAGCGGGGATGAAGGGGTTGGTCGAAGACGCCCCTTCTTCCGCTGCTGTCGAGATGCTGATCATCTACTGAACCTGTCCTAGGCGCCGAAGATGAAGAAGGTTGCAACACCGATGAATGCGAGGAGCTCGGCGAATGCAATACCCAGGAACATGGTGGTCTGCAGGCGGCCGGCCATTTCGGGCTGGCGTGCCATAGCTTCGACCGTCTTGCCTGCGACGATACCGACACCGATGCCGGGGCCGATCGCTGCGAGACCGTAACCTACGGTCGCAATGTTGCCGGTCACCTCGGCGAGAATGATGGTGTCCACTTGTGTTTCCTTTCGGTAGGGCAGCGTTCGCCGGTTGGCGAAGCCGTCTTCTCTAGTGTTCTTCTGCTACAGACTGCTGAATGTAGACAGAGGTCAAAAGCGTGAAAATGTACGCCTGGAGTACGGCGACCGCGAGCTCGACGAGCGTGAAGATGAATCCACCGAGCAGCGTGCCGACACCGAAGAGGCTGAACCAGCCATCGGCAGTGAAGAAGAAGAAGTGTGTTGCCGAGAAGCAGAGCACAAGAAGAAGGTGCCCGACCATCATGTTGAGCAGGAGTCGAAGCGCGAGCGAGACCGGGCGCACGATGAAGATGTTGATGAACTCGACCGGCGTCAGGATCAGGTAGACGAGGACGGGTACACCGGAAGGCACGAGAGCGTTCTTGAAGAACGTCTTCGGACCGACTTCGCGGAAGCCCGCGTAGATGAAGGTGACGTAGGCGACTACACCGAGAAGAAGCGGAAGGGCGATCGTCGCGGTTCCGGCGATGTTGAGGCCGGGGATGATGCCGGTGATGTTCGTGGCGATGACCACAAAGAAGATCGAGGCGAGAAGCGGCAGGTACTTGTGGCCGAGCTTCTCACCGAGAACCTGGTCAACGATCTGCACCTTGACGAAGTCGATCGCCATTTCACCGATGCTCTGGCCGCGGCCGGGAACACGCTTGGCCTTACGGAACGCCAGGAAGAACAGCAGCAGCATGATGGCGACGGCGATGAGCCTTACCAGGATGATGCGGTTGATCTCGAAGGGGGTTCCCGCGAAAAACAGGGCCGGAAGACCGAGGAACTCCTCGATACCGGGGGCATGGAAAGCGCCGTCGCTTTCGCCGGTTTCGGCGAATGGGAGCAGCAGGTTCACAGCGTTATACAACAGCGCTATCTCCTGTTTATGGGGCCACGTGCGTGAGCACAGGCAGAAGGACAGTAGTGACACGCAACCGGCGCGGTGAAGCGCTCGGATCGATCTCTAAAACAATACCAATAGATGACGACTCGCGATGACCCGAACGGGGAACATGCATGGCGTGCAACGTTTTTTCTCCGCTATTCCGCGCCCTCTCCGGGCTTCGTCGGCAGAATCGAATCGTTGACATACGGAACGCGGGAGCGCGTGACGACGATCGCATCGATGATCGCCGTTCCGATCAGTGCGACGACGAGCGTGATGAAGAAGACGATCGGGTCGATGAACGGCGCCTCGCGCAGCACGAGCAGCACGATGACAAATGCCACGAACTTCACCAGCCACGAGCCCATGACGATCGCGAAGAAGGCGTTGAGGCTGTAGCGGATCGCGGTGATCATGCTCACGACGGTGATCGCCGAGAAGATGACGGCTACGGCAGCGGCGCAGACCGCGCTCCAGAGGCCGTTGGTTCCGGCGACGAGGAAGCCGATCACTCCCCCGAGTACGAGCAGCGCGATGGCGAGAAGCCCCGTGTAGCGCAGCACGCGCGCGAAGGTCTGGTTGGCGCTGAGGCCCTTCGCTGCTTGCTGAGAATCCACGGGCTGGGGTTCTGCTGGCTGGGAGTTCGTCATGGGGTCGGCCTTTCTCGGCGTAGTACTGCTTGTCACGAGGTGCTCGTCACGAGGTGGTGCTGTGCGAAGCGTCCGCGACACTTGGCGATGGCTCGGCGGCCACCTCGGCATCGAGCGGGGTGCGGCGCAGCAGCGGGATGGCGGTGAGCACGCCACAGACGATGAGTCCGACAACGAGGAACACCGTGTTCAGTTGCCACGGCACAAACATGTAGGCGATGCATCCGACGGCGATCACGGCTGTCCAGATGTAGAAGATCAGAACGGCCTGAAGGTGGGTGTGTCCGATATCGAGCAGCCGGTGGTGCAGGTGCAGACGGTCGGCCGAGAACGGCGACTTGCCAGCGCGCAGCCGGCGAAGCACCGCGAGGCAGAAGTCGAGCAGCGGGATGATGAGCACGGCGATCGGCAGCAGGATCGGGATGAATGCCGGAAGCAGCTGGCCACCGTAGGTCCAGCTCGCCGGGTCAACCTGGCCCGTGATCGAGAGGGCGGATGCCGCCATCAGCAGCCCGACGAGCAGTGCGCCGGCATCACCCATGAAGAGTTTCGCCGGGTGGAAGTTGAGCGGCAGGAAGCCGATACACGCGCCGATCAGCACGGCCGAAATCAGTGACGCGAACCCGAGGTACTCCGAGTTGCCCGCACCGAGCGCCAGAACATAGCTGTAGATGAAGAAGACACCGTTGGCGATGAGGGCGACCCCGGCGACCAGCCCGTCGAGCCCGTCGATGAAGTTGATCGCGTTCATCACGAGAACCACGGCGAAGACCGTGATCGCGAGTGAGATGGTCGGCGGCAGATACGCCGTGCCACCGGGAATCGGAATCGTATAGATCTGGATTCCCGACCAGGCCAGTATTCCGCCGGCGATGATCTGACCGGCCAGCTTCGTCATCCAGTCGAGATCCCAGATGTCGTCGGCGACACCGATGAGCACGATGATGAGAGCCGAGCCCAGAACGCCGTAGACCTTCATCGGTTCGCTGAACGCGAGACTGAACACCTCGAGCTGGGAGGCGACGGCGAAGGCGACGATCACGCCGATAAACATCGCCACTCCACCGAGCCGCGGGGTCGGCCGGGTGTGCACGTCCCTCTCCCGAATCTTCGGGTAAAGGCGGTACTTCAGGCTGAGTTTGAGAATGAAGAAGCTCAGGGCGAAGGTGACGACGGCTGAGACGCCGACGGCGATGAGGTACCTCACGGTGCACCGCCGATGGTCGCGTAGATCTGCTCGTCGGAGATCACTCCGTGGCGGACGATGCGGATGCGGCCGTCGGGCTTCAGAAGGCCGGTCGCGTCGACGATGGTCGACCCGGGCTCCGCGGCACCCTCGTACGACGTGCCCGATGGGCCATCGTTGAGGTAGACCGCGACGGAGTCACCGAGCATGCGCTCGGCCTCGGAGGCGATTACCGCGGCGGGTTCACCGGTGAGGTTCGCGCTCGAAACCGCGAGCGGCCCGGTCTCGGAGAGCAATTCGAGGGCGACCCGGTTGGACGGCATGCGCAGCGCGACCGTTCCGCGAGTTTCGCCGAGGTCCCAGGCGAGCGAGGAGCGCGCGGGAAGGATGATGGTGAGTCCACCCGGCCAGAACGCGGCGACGAGAGCGCGTACCTCGTCTGGTACCTCTTCGGCGAGGGCGTCGAGCGTCGGGATGCCGGGAATGAGCACGGGAGGCGGCGACTGGCGGCCACGCCCCTTCGCCGCGAGAAGACGGTCGACCGCCTTGGGCTGGAACGCGTCCGCCGCGATGCCGTAAACGGTGTCGGTGGGGATGACGACGAGCTCGCCGCGCCCGATGGAGGTTCTGGCGAGCCGCATACCGGTGAGGAGCTCGGAGTCGTCCGAGCAGTCGTAGATGGGAGCCATGTCGCATCCATGTTACTTGGCCCGCAGATACTTGGCCCGCAGCCACGGGAGCGCGGCAGGATTCAGCTACGAACGATACCGTTGACCTATCGTGGACCTTTATCTTTTTGACTTCGACAAGACCCTGTACGACTACAACTTCATGAACCGCCTCCCCGCACTGGCTCGAGCGAGCGGGGTCAGCCAGTACCACCTCGCCAGCACCTGGTGGGCCGCGGGATACGAGACTCGTGCCGAGAGCGGCGAGTGGCCGACGGCCGACGAGTACCTCGCCGAGTTCAGCCGCGTCACCGGCGCGACGATCACCCTCGAGCAGTGGACGGCCGCGAGGAAGTCCGCAATGACCCGCATCGAGTCGAGTGTTGCCGCCCTTCGCCTCGCGTCGACCCGTGGCACGGTTTCGCTGCTCTCGAACAACCCGTCGATCTTTGCGGCAGCGCTCCCCCAGCTTGCTCCGGAGGTCTGCGAGATCGTCGGCGAGAACCGGCTCATCAGTTGCGAGCTCGGCATCCGCAAGCCAGCGCGGGAGGCTTACGAGCGCGCGCTCGCTCGGTACGGGGCTGCGGCATCCGACACCTTTTTTGCCGACGACAGCGCCTCGAACGTCGAGGGAGCACTCGCGGTGGGCATTCACGCTCACCACTACACAACGCCGGAAGGCCTCGACGCCGCAATGACGGCGTTCGCGGAGAGAGACCGATGACCCTGCTTTTCATTTTCGACATGGACGACGTGCTGTACGACTACAACTGGCGCGTTCGCATGGATGGCATGGCCGAGTTGACGGGGCTGAGCTTCACCGAGCTGCGCGCCCGCTGGTGGAACGAGAGCGGCGAGTGGGCCGCGGAGGCTGGCGTCTACGCGACGGCAGAGGAGTACCTCGACGCTCACCAAGAAGCACTCGGTGTCTCGATCGACGTCGACGAGTGGGTACGACTGCGTCGCCTCGGCATGACACCGTGGCCTGAGTCGATCGCCGCCGTCGAACGCGCTTCCGAGCTCGGTCAGGTGACACTATTGACCAACAATGGTGCTCTGGTGTCCCGGCACCTTCGCACGCTCGCGCCAGAACTCATCGGTGTCTTCGGCGACCACCTGCACACCTCGAGCGACTACTTCGCGAGAAAACCCAATCCCGTGGTCTTCGAGCGGGTGCTCGAGAAGTACGGTGTTGCGGCCTCCGATGCCTTCTTCGCTGACGATCGGCCGGAGAACGTCGAAGGCGCGGCAAGTGTCGGCATCGAGGCCCACCTGTTCGAGTCGTCGGCCGGGATGCTCGCTGCGATCGAGGAATTCGCGGCAGCGCGCGCCTGATCCCCCATGAGAAGAGCCCGCCTCCGGTAAACCGGGGCGGGCTCTTCTGACGTTGTGGTGAGTTACTTCTTGCGTCCGATGAGGAGCCAGAGAACCGAGCCGATGATCGACAGGAAGAATGCGACGGCGATCCAGCCGAGCTTCCCAAGGCCGCTGTGGTTGCTGCGCAGGATGTCGATGACGGTGACGATGAAAACGATGAGTCCGATGACTCCGAATGTTCCGGTAATGGGTTCCATGTGCCCCACCCTACTAGTTCATCTAACTAGTTTTAGGTCCACCAGTGAAAAAGCCCGGAATTCAGCGGATCGCGGTGGTCGCTCGGTCGCGACCGAGTAGGTCACGGTGGGAGGCGACGGCGTGCCAGCCATCGGCGCGAAGGATGTCCTGGATATCGGCGGCCTGCAGTTCGCCGTGCTCGATGACGAGCGTTCCGCCGTCGTGCAGGAGCCTGGCTGCGGTCGTCGAAACCGTGCGGACGATCTCGAGACCGTCGTCGCCGCCGTAGAGCGCGATCTCAGGGTCAAAGAGTCGAACCTCTGGGTCGCGC
>Ga0247817_10001138_pt1 | contig 14153 bp, 4 predicted proteins | sample UWRJL212509R1_FD_178010 | JGI IMG/M metagenome (GOLD analysis project Ga0247817, IMG submission 178010) | Plant litter microbial communities from Arlington Agricultural Research Station in Wisconsin, United States - UWRJ-L212-509R-1 | ecosystem: Environmental > Terrestrial > Plant litter >... | reverse complement strand
AAGAACTGCTTTTTACAGAACCCTCCAATTTGAAAATTTAGAATGTACATATGCTGATGGAATTGCAGAAGTTACACCTACAAGTAGTTTTAATCAAGGATATTTTCATGATTATTATGGGGCAGTAACTGTAGCAGAACTGCAAACAACAAAAGATACAGTTGCTTCAGGAGCCGAATGGACAAATAAACTACATAAAGGAGTTTTATGGTTTAAGGGAGATATATTAAGTAGAGATAGATTCGTATTAGAAGTATCTAAAATAAAAGAATTACAGCAAACAGATAATATTTCAGCAGGAAATGATATAAGAGTTTCTATTTATAATAAATGTAATTCAACAACACCTTTATACTCTAAAGTAGTAGACGCAGGACAAGGAGAGATGTTGTTTTTTCAAAAAGCAGACAACTCTTTAGATTGGACTATTACTAATGAAGCAGGAACTTCTACAAATATAGGTCAAATTTCAGGTCAAAATTTTTATGTAGCTATTGATGCTAAAATAGTAAGTCAAGAGAATTGTGCAGAAGAATTAGTTTACAGAACAGCGCCTTTAAGTGGATGTTTTGCTGTAGTTATTAGAAGTAGAGAATATTCTAGAATAGATGTAACTTACGAATCTATAAGAATAGATAAAAAACAAACTTACACAGCAACTTGTACATTCAATAAACCTGTTGCAAATTCATGTATAGCCACTCCATATAAAAAAGGAGATTTTGCTTATTGGGAAAGTCAAGAGATTTATCCCGATAATACTTCTTTATATGATTCTAGTACCTTAAAAATAAAACCTGCGGATATAAACATTTTTCAAAGAGAAAAATTTGAATTAGAGTTTGTAGAAGGCACAACTATTTCAGAGGTGTTTATACCTATTTTAGATTCAGAAGGCAATTACCAGTGGAAGAAAGATAGTGTTGAAAAACCTTTAGTAAATTTTACTTGTAGAAATATAAGACATTTTAAATTTCCTGATAATAAGGTTAGCCCTTTTATGTATGAAAATCCTCAATTGACTCAAAGCGATTCAGTTATATATCCATTAGGAATAACAATAGATGAAACTACAATCAATTCATTTTTAGATATTGCGGTTAATAACGGATTACTCAGCGAAGAAAAAAGAAATCAAATATCAGGATATGAAATATTCAGAGGAGATATAGCGCAAGATAGAAGTATAATGTCTTCAGGTCTTATATTTGATATGAGAAAGTACATAGATGATAATGACAAAACACAGTCTATTTACTATTCTAATTATCCTTATAATGATTTAGGTAGCGATATCTTAAATTACTCAGACAGAAGTAGAACAACATTTATCTCACATCCTTACAATGGATTGAAAAATGATAAATTTACTTATCATAGTCCAGAAACAGATTATTATAGATACACACTACCAACAGAATTATCTGTGCAGGGATATGTATTTGGACAAACAGATAACAGTTATTTTAATGAAGTAAAAGATCATCCAAAATTTGTAATCTTAACAAGAAAAGCAAAAGACTTAGCAGGATTATTAGCAGGACTAGAAGTAGCTACAGAAGTTGCAGTACAGTTGGCAAATGCAGGGGAGAACTATAGAGTTGCCGCAGGATTTGTAGTATCTGTCAATCCAGCAGGTATTGTACTTTCTATTATAGCAGGAGCACTATCAGCAATTAGTTCTGTAGTTGTAAATTACGGACGACACAGATTAGAATGGATAAAAGCATTTAGAGATTTAGGGCAACCCGAAAACTTCTCTTCATATTTTCATTCTAGTGCTAAGTACAATTACATGCAATTATTACAAGAAAATGGAAATCAAATCAGATCTCTATATTCGGCAAAATACTTAAAAGAAGGTAATTTTTCACAAGTAGATGATGTTACAGGAGAAAAAATAAGTATAAATAACTTAGACAGAGAAAAATCTGTTTTATTAACTTTAGGAGTTTCTAATACCCTAAATTATCCTACAGAATACGTATCTTTTGATAATAATAAGATAGATACAAATACCTCGTCTTTAACCATAGCAAGTCAAAATAATGCCTGTACTACAGGAATAAGTAAAGTAATAAAGAAAAATGTTGCCAATCCATATGTGGCTTTAAAAAACTACTTACCTTCACAATACGGTACAATTAATTCTATAAAATGGTTGTCAACAGGATATAGGGGAGACTTGAAAAATCCTAAAACAACATGTTTATCTATTTTTGGAGGGGATACTTTTATTTCTAGACATACACTTAAAAGAAAAATGCCGTTGTTTACCGATACAGCATTTGGTTTAGCAAGTTTAACACCCTTTAATTATAAATTTTATTCTAATATAGGGAGAGAACCTAGATTTTATGTAGATTATGAAGTAATGACAGACTATAGAAGACAGTCTGCTTTATTCCCAGACATAGATTATGATTTAAAATTTGATTGTGAAACTAAACAAACTAATTACTATAGACCACCAAGCAAATTTTATCTATATTATTATGGAGTTCCTAATTTCTTAACTGAAACTAGAATAAATACCTGGAATAGAACCGCCGAACCAACATTAGAAAGAAACTTTTATCCAAATACAGGAGATACATCTGAATGGACACAAGAAAAAAATGTATCAATTAAAAAAGGAGAATTTTTCTTTTATAATCAAATATACTCTAAACCTGTAACCACTACAGCATATAGAACATTGTCAGATAATTTTGATCAGTCAGAAAGCGATTGTAGAAATGACAAGCCTAATGGTATAATGTGGTCGCAACCAGATAACAGTGAAAATAATTATAATGACCCTTACTTAAATTACAAACCATTAGACTTTTATGAGTTTGATAGTAAATATGGAAAACTAAAAGATATCCGCACAATTGAAAGAGAGCAAATTCTAATAAGACAAGAAAATGCAACTTCTCTATTCAATGCTATCGACGTGGCTGTAGATGATGGTAAAAGAGCTGATTCAAGAAACTTATCTTCAGCTTTTGCAAGAAGACCCATGACCTATTCAGAAACAGATCTTGGATTTGGAGGAACAGGAAGTTCAGAATCTGTGAGTTGTGAATTTGGTCATTATCACGTAGATGCTAAAAGAGGCCAAGTTATTGAGATCCCAAGTGGTGGTCAAGGAATGAACGAGATATCGAGTCTTATAAACGGTAAACCAAGCGGAATGAGAAACTGGTTTAAAGAACATCTTCCATTTAAAATATTAAAATCTCAAATAGCTAATATAAGCGATTTAGATACAGATAATGCAATAAATGGAGTTGGTATAGCTATGGGTTATGATAGTCGATTCAGACGCGTATTTATAACTAAAAAAGACTATATACCTAAAGTTGATCCATGCTTAAAATTTGACAAGAACATTGGTTTTTATACAGACTGTGGAGAAAGTGAGGTAACGTGTCCGATAGGGTACGAATATAATCCAACAACAGAGTTATGTGAAAAAACAACATTATCAGGAACTTTGTGCCCCAATGGTTATATTTATGATGAAGATACACAAACGTGCACCCTTTCAACAACAGTACCCGCAGATTGTGATTGTGAAGCTACAGTAGTTGCAACACCGCCTTCTCAAAATATAAATAGTGGCCAAACAACAAACATCACTTTAAGTGGAGAACCAGGAGCCCTATTCACATGGACAGTGGTTCAAAGTGGAGTTACAGGAGCAACAAGCGGATCAGGAACATCAATAACTGACTTATTAATTAATGACGGAATTACTTCAGGTACGGCTGTTTATACGATTACACCTACAATTGATGGATGTATTTCAATTACGACAGTTGTTACAGTGACAGTTCAACCGCCCGCAATAAATTTTGATGTTGTTTCAACAAATTGGGGAACATTGTCTACAGTGAGTGCTTGGGAATCATTTTTCTTAACGCAATCTGGAACAACATTTGCAACTATAACAAATTTCTCTTTAGTTGGAGGAAGAGTGAGATTTAGAGTTAATACTAATATGACAAGTTTAATAATAGACAGTAAAAATGTAACTACGGTTAACATTGTAAAAATACCAAGTCTTACAGGTTTAAATTTTGTTACTAATTCTATTGTAGTTTTTGACCCTATTGAAGCTTTATCAAATGGGTTGTTAAATTTAAGTTTACAAAATAATAATATAGTAACTTTCAATCCTACAATTCCTTTGCCAACTAGTTTAAAAAATTTAAATTTAGTTAGTAATGATATTGTCACATTCAACCCTACAACCCCTTTACCGAATGGACTTGAAACTTTGAATTTACAAGCTAATAAAATCGTAACTTTCAATCCTACAATTCCTTTGCCAACTAGTTTAAAAAATTTAAATCTGGCTACTAATGATATTGTAATATTTAATCCAAGTTTAGCTTTACCAAGTGGGCTATTAGATTTAGGATTACAAGTTAATGAGATTGTCACATTTAATCCCACAATTCCTTTACCAAGTAGCCTTCAGCAACTATTCTTAAATGCTAATGATATTGTAATATTTAATCCAAGTTTAGCTTTACCAAATAGCCTTCAGCGATTGTATTTAAATAATAATAAAATTACTGTTACATCTTGGAACACGGAAACAAGTTGGATAGCGTTAGCTGGAAATAATGGAATACTAGAAGCATCAAGTAATATACCTGCACTAGGTATTACAGGAACAAATACAGAAACATTACTTTTAGCTAAAGGATGGACTATAATACCTTAAAAAAATTAAATATGGTTTGTAATTGTCTGAGTGAAATTTGTGTATTAACAATATTATTACTATATTTGTAAAAAATTAAAAATAAAATGATTGAGATTGATCACAGATTAAAACCTTCTGTATATGGTGTTGGATATAGAGGGATAGGTAAGTATATTAGTTCTAATAAGTCTTACAAGATATGGCAAAGTATGTTACAAAGGTGTTATGACCCCAAATACCATAAAACGAAACCTTCTTATATTAAATGTGAAGTACATCAAGAATGGCACAATTTTCAAAACTTCGCAAAATGGTTTGAAAAAAGGTATACAGTTGAAAAAATGTTGGGTTGGGCTTTAGATAAAGATATTTTAATAAAAGGTAATAGAATTTACTCTCCCGAAGCATGTTGTCTAGTTCCACTTGAAATTAATAGTTTATTTATAAAAAGCGGAAAATCAAGAGGAAAATATCCAATAGGTGTTACAAAATCAGGTAAAAAATTTAGAGCCAGATTTGGTAAAGATAGAGATCATTTAGGAATATTTAATACTCCTGAAGAAGCTTTCCAAGTATACAAGATCGCCAAAGAAATTTATATTAAAGAGATTGCATATAAATGGCGCAGTAAGATTACAGAAGCATGCTATTCAGCATTAATAAACTACCAAGTAGAAATAACCGATTAATTATGCCAATATGTAATTGCCCAAATGAGACATGCTCTCAACAAACAATAGAAGGAATAGTATATTGTAACTGCACAGTAGTTATAAATGATATTGTATGCGATGATGGGTGTGAAACAATAATACTCCCAAATGGAAATGCAGTATGTTCTTGTACTGAGAGCGTTGAGCCAACAATTGAAAAAGTAAAAACACCTGTTTCAGTGACAGATCCTAACTATTTTGAAGACGTTAGCTGGACGATCGCATTTTCTCCCATAGAGCAAAAGTGGGTAGGATTTTACAGTTACACTCCAAACTATTACATCCCTCACCAAAATTATTTCCAAACAGGAATAAACCAAAGTACAGACTCAACAGAATTAGGATTGTGGTCACACTTACTAACTAATAGAAGTTATCAAGTATTTTACGGTAAAAAGTATCCATTCTTAGTTGAATACATGCTGAAACGAGAATATGGAGAAATACTGTTAAAAACAGTTGGTTTTGAAATGGAAGTGATGCGCTACCATAATGAGTACGATGTGGCACAAATAGATGATAAGCCATTTAATAAGATGTGGATTTACTCGCCGTTTACTAATTCAGGAGAATTGAGACTTGTACCAAATACAGGACAACTTTCACTTATTTCTAAATATCCTATAACAGCCAAAGATGGCTCTTATCAAGAGGTACTAACAACTAAAGTACATAATGAATACACAACAAATTATTTCTATAATAGAATGCTCTCTCACAAGGCTAACCAACCTACCTGGATTTGGGACAAAAATCAAATAAATAAAACAATTAATACAGATATCGTAAAATTTACTGGTAAAAATGTTCTTGAACAAATGAGATCTAATGTATTTACAGTTAGATTAGAGCAATCTATAGAAAGTAGACTAAGATACGCAATTAATCTTTTGAGTTCAAAAGTAAATCTAGAATTATAATATGGCCTTGATAAAAGATAAAATAAAGCAACAAAACAAAGAAGAGTATGCCTATAAGAAAATGCTTAGTTATGGTTGGACTCCTGATCAAGCAGCAGGTATTGTGGGAAATTTAAAGTATGAAAGTGGATTTAATACAAGTGCTGAAGGAGATATAGGATATAAAGGAGGATCAAGTTTTGGAATTGCACAGTTTCGCGGTAAAAGACTTGATAATCTAAGACAAATGTACGGATCAAATTGGAAAGACCTAGATAATCAACTTGATTTTGTGAATTGGGAGTTAAATAACACTCATAAAAAAGTAGGTGATAGATTAAGAAACACACAAGGAATATATAATACAGGGGCATTAATTTCTGATAAGTATGAAATTCCCGCCAAAAAATTCCATCAAAATAAAGACAGACAAAAAGCAGTTTTTAGTGTATATGAGAAATATTCTGGAGTGCCACTAACAGACTCTGACCAACAACAGTTTTTAAAAGGAACAGCACAAAGAGCTATAGACAGTTATATACCACCTACTAACGAAGCACCTCTTGCATACACACCAGAAGTAAGTAATTTGGTTTCTATTATAGATATACCTACCTTAGCGCCAGAAAATGAAACAGAAGCTGTACAAAAGGCCAAAGAAGAATTAAATAGTAAACAACAGCAACAAAATAATCAGCAAAGATTTATACAAGATTTATTAGTAGCTTCACAAGTACAGTATGTAGATCCTAACCAAGTACAACAAGAAGACATCTATAGTCAAGAGCAATATTTTCAAAGAGGGGGAATTTACGATCTTCCTATGAATAATGCTAATCCCATAACACCAAAGCAATTCACTCTAGAGTACCTTAACTCACCTAAATACAGAGAACGGTTAAAAAACAGCGGATATGAAGATGTTGATGGGGAAATAAAAAGAAGATTAGCAGGAACAAACCCTGAAGTTTTTCCATATAAGGCTCCACCAGCACCAAATGTAATACAGTCATTATTAGGTAAAAAACAAGAAGAAGGTGAAAGAGGTAGTTATTACAGTCCATTCACAAAGAAAATACAATTAGATTCTAAATATAATATTGATACTCATAGAGATGTTTATCCAAATGCAACCCAACCAACATCTGAGGAAATAGAGACTCACGAGAGATCACATGCCACTACTAGTTTATTCCCAGAAGATAGGTTTAATAAAACAGATATAAGAAGGCTTACTAATTATCATAAAAAAGATAAAAATATCCCTGAACATGATTTAATTCCAGGAGAAAACAAAGCAGATTTAGATGCGTTCAGATACCTACTTAAAAGAGAAGGTGTTTATGATGCAGGAAAGCAAGATTTTACTCCAGAAATGTTTAAAAGAACTAAAAAATCTGCCACTAAAGATAGATTACAAAGTGTCTATTCAGATGAAGCTATTATATATTTAATGAATAATGTAGCACAAAATGAAGATGATAATTTAGTTTATGGTCAAAATGGTGGTACTATAAGAGATTTTTATGTAAATTATCTTAATTCCCCTAATTATAAAAAGAGGCTAAATTTACAAGGTTATACCAATCCTAATCAAACTACGAAAGATAGACTGAATAACATAAAAAAAATTGATATAACTTATAATAAAGGAATGGGGTCTCAATATGACCCTTATTCAGGAGATATAAATATAGATAGACTGGAATTAAAACAAGCAAATTTACCAATACAATCTACAATTGCTCATGAGTACTCACATGGAGCAGGATCAATGATGTATGGATATAATAATATAAAAGATCAAGATTTAGCCTTAAATGTTAAAGAATTAGAAAAAATAAATGAAAAGAATCAGTATAGAAAAATAGACACATCATCTTCTAATAAAAAATTAAATATAGAAGAAAAAATAAATATAGATCATGATGCTCTAGCTCCAGAAGCTAAAGCTAACATAGACGCTCTTAGGTATATGTTATTTAAAGATAAAATATATAATACAGGAAATGAGGAGTTTAATCAAAAAATATTGGAAAAAGCAAAAAAATTGTATAGTAAAGATGAAATAATAAATAGAAATTTCAAAGCTTTCAAAGACAAGGACTTGATTTACTTAATGAATAGTATTGCTAAAAATGAATATCAAGATGATGAGATTTACGCTCAAAATGGGGGAAGTATACCTATAAGCCCGAATGGTGTTTATGAGTATCCTAAACAAGAGGTTATTGTACCTACTAATTCAGGATTAATAACCATGAAAAATGTAGATTATCCTATTTTGGGAGTAGATGAATATGGAAATCAACAAATGATGTACCCTAATCAAGAATACCAATTCAAAGGTAAAATAATACATGAAATACCACAATTAAAAAGAAATAAAAGATTTTCATAATGAAGAGAGTTAAAAATAATAGATATCAAAGCGGAGGAAATCTGTACAATTATCAAAAAACAGGTAATAAAAATATTACTGCTAATGATGTGGCAAACATAAATAAAGCTACAGGAATCCAATTTACGCCCCAGTTTAGTGAAGCATATTTCTCTAGCCAAAACAATCCTCCAGCACCTGTACAACAAGCACAAATTGATTTTACTACAATCCCTGTAAAAGACGTGACCTCGGACGGTTTATTTACAGACAGAAAAATTTGGTACACAGACAGAGCAGAGAATTTCTTAGGTAAAGCGCCAGCAGTAGAAGGTAAAGATTATCAAAGAATACCTTATAGTCAATGGAAAACATACCAAACTTCCCCTGCCTACCAACAATATCAAAACCGTCAAGGCACTACTGCAACAGGTATGGCTTCTATGCAAATAGGAGGGAACTTCACAGCGCCTAGTAATCTAGGGTATACTCCACAACCAATAACACTGCAACCACCAACAACAAATCAGTTTGACACTAATGAATTTGGTACTTATTCTAATCAATTAGCTCAACAATATCCTCTACCGAATACTACAAATAATGGATTTACCTACAATCCTAATGAGTTATCCCCATATTCTACTCCACCTCAAATTACAACTCCTAATACTTATGGAGTCCAAGATACAGGATCAGAATATATTCAAGGGGATAATAATGGAGATGGTGTTGTAGATCAAAGAGATCAATACGATATGAATGGAAACCCACTACAAACGCCTACTCAAACACCAAATGTAACAGAAAATTTTTCTTATTTTAACCCATATGGAGGCTTCGATATTCCTAGCGCAGCTTATAAATTAGGCCAAGGTATCGGAACAGGAAATGCTTTTGATATCGGAGTCTCAGCAACTAAATTAGCAACAGGATTAGGAAGAAATCTTGTTTCAGGATTAGGTACGGCCAATAGAAGACAAAATATTCTAAATGAATATCAACAGAAAGCAAGACAAGCTTCTGTACCTGCAACTCAGTCTTTACAAATAGGTGGATATTTTCAGGAAGGCGGGCAGCAATCAACCCCTAGTCCAGAAGATATTGTAATAGCTTTTGCAGAGTCTACAGGCCAAGACCCACAAGCAATAATGGCTGAACTACAACAATTACCACCAGACCAACAGCAAGCTGCACTTCAAGAAATGGTTTCTACCTTACAACAAAGTCAAGCACCACCTGTTCAAGAGCCTCAAGCATTTATGAAAGACGGGGGCAGATTAAAAAAAAAAGATGAAAATAAGGTAGCGACAGGAGAATATGTAGCTGAAACTCCAGAAGGAGATAAGGTAGCTGAAATTGAAAAAGATGAATATATAAAAAAACCTGATAGAACAATCCAAAAAGCATTAGGAGCTACTCATGAAAAAGGAGGTATTGAACTTACAGCAGAACAATTACCAGAAGACTCTCAAATTATTTCCGACCATTTAAAAATAGGTAAAGAAGGCGCTAAAAAATTCAATGAAGAATATGATTTAGGAGTTAAGTCTACAAACACTTATGCAGATGTAATTGACAAATTCAACAGAAAAACAGGGCTTGATAAAATTATTAAAGAACAAGAGGACATAGCCTCAAAACTTCAAAAACAAGCAGATAAATTATTACATAATCCAAACTTAGAAGATACAATTAGAATTAATGTAAATTTCCTAACTGAAGAATTTCAAGAATTAGAGCAAGAGAAATTACCTATAATAGAAGCACGTAAAAGCTTTTTTGATGAAGTATTTAATTTACAAGAAGATTCTAAAGTAGGTCATAATGCAGAGGAAATTACAAAACCCATTATGCAAAATGGAGGCCTTTATAATGGGGATATAATTATAGGATATTCTAAAAAATATAATCTTCCGCAAGAAAAAGTAAAAGAATTACTTTATGAATTTCAAAACGGAGGAAATAGAACAGCCAATGTAACTAGTAACTTAAATTCTTACAGTAAAAATATTCGAGAACAGCAATCAGCTAATACAGAAGCTTATGGAGTGGTTAAAACACAAGAAGCTCTTCAAAATCTGTATAATAATTTTCCAAATATTATTAACTCTGATCCTGGATTTAAACAATTGATAACAGTTGACTCAAAAGGAAATGTAAAGTTAAAAGGGAATGTGCCTTTAAACAAACAATCTGAAATTGTAGGGAATGTGCAAAGATTGATAGATGAGAATATGAAAGACTCAGCTCAAACTATCATAAATAACCCTAATAACTTTAATTCAGATGCAGTTAAAGAAGCTCAAAGATATTTAACAGAAGAGACTTTTTTACCAGATACAACAGGAGAAACAGATCAGTCTAGAGCTATTAGAGGGTATGATGAAAAATTAGGCAACTTCACTTCTGGAAGATACTCAATGCAAATCAACCTAGTAACACCAGAAGAAAAACAGTTGTTGGCCGACAATGGAATATTAACAGTTAAACAACTAAAAAATTCACCTTTAAGAGCTAAACTTTCTGCTCCTAGTATTAAAAATTTAGATAACATTGAAGGTCTTATTGGGGATACATCAGCTGATTATGGAATTGCAGAAGTAACACCTGACTCAAGACCTCTGGCAACCAAGCCTTCTCCAACCAATAAACTCCCATCATTTACAGCAAACAATCAGGAAATAAATACACAAGGATTACTAAATTTACCTGACCAAAGTCCTTTATTGCCAGATAGTTTACAAGGGGCTTTAAAAATAAATAGAAGGTATGATAGAATTGAAGCACCATTAGTTTCACCTGATGCACAAGTGAATGAAATCAGAAGACAAGAAGCTTCAACAATAGAGAGTTTAAATAGTTTACCAGATGCGCAAAGAGCCTCAGCAATAGCACAAGTTCAAGCTAATACACAAGCTCAATTAAATAATGTAATGGGTCAAGTCGCAGGACAAAATCAAGCTTCTACATTTCAGGCCAATGCAGCAAATGCACAAATACAAGCCAGAGAGGAAGACGCAAGAGCTAGTGATTTATTAAGTTATGAAGGTAGAATATTAAAAGCCGATGCAATAACTCAACAGAATCTTAGAAATTATTATAATACTGCTCAAAAAGTAAATTTAGGTAATTATAACACTGTAAACTCTGTAAACCTAATAAATTCCATGTATGACAATGCTAGATATACCCCTGATGGAGTTGCTATGACTAATTTAGATTTAGCTACTAATTACAGCGCAAGTCCACAAGATGAGTATCAAAGATTATTAGATGCAAAGAAAACTTTACAAAAATTCAATGTCCAAGCTAAAAAGAAACGTTTTGGAGGCACTCAAAGAACTTAAACGTAGTGCAAAAAATAATTAATTTGCAAATCTCAAATAAATAACGTAATTTCGCAATTCCATCTTATATAAATAGGGTGGGATTTTGCGTTTTAATAAACAACAATATATGGCATCTTATTTATCCACTCCTGATACTCCACAAGAATATCAAAGTCCAATAAATCTAAATTTACTTAATCAAGCGCTTTCTGTTAATCAGGGTAAGTACGATAATGGATTACAAAAGTATAATAATAATCTTGCTCAATTAAAAGTGCAGGAAAATCTATTATTGCGACAAGAAGACAAAGATAGATTTGCTCAAAATGTACAAGGACTTATTGATGAAGTAAATAAAAGTGGTAAAATAAATTGGGCAAAAAGTGGGTTAACAAATAAAATCAATGCTTATACCAATATGGCCATTGATGATTATACTTTAGATCAAATTGGTATTTCACAGTCTATTCGTAATTTTGACACGGAAATAAAGAAAAAAAGAGAGAAAAACGATGGTAGCTATTCCGATGTAAATTATGCATTTGCCCAAGAGCAAGCAGGAATTGCTAACTATCTTCAAGGTAGAGATGCTCAGGGTAATAAGGTTGATAAAATTGGAGCACTTCAATATACAAACTACATTGATGTAAATAAATCGGCCTTAGAAAAAGCAAAGGCATTTAAAGAACTAAAAGGAGAAGAAACAGTTGAAATTCCGTTTACTGATAGTGATGGCGTAAGAAGAACAAAAACAACTTCTGTTAAAGGACTTACAGAATCTGAAATATTGGCTTACATGCCTCAAATACTATCCCCACAAGAAGGAAAACAATTACAGATAAATGGTTGGGCTAAATACCAAGGAGAAAATGGATTAGCAGTTGCTCAAGAAGCATTTAAATCATATACAAAAAACGTAGAAGAAAACTTAAATGCAAATATTGAAAAATATAATGTAGATTACAATAATAAAAACTTAACACAGGAACAAAGAAACCAAGCATTTAGAAATAAAACAGCAGAAGAAGATAGAAAATCACAATATTTACAAAGTTTTAAAAGCATTGACCCTAATAATTCTGCTTCTATAGGGGGATTTTTAGAAACTACAAATTGGAAAACTACTTTTGCAAAAATGGCAGGAGCTAAAACCTCTGTTACTTATGATACGGATGCTGCTTTTTATGATGCTAAAGATTTAGAACTTAAGTATTCTGCCGAATCAAGATCGGTACAAAAGCATTCTTTAGAAATGACAAAACTACAACAAGAAATAAGTAAAGAAGCCGTAGGTGCAGTTGGATCAGGTACAGGAGTTTCTCTTTCAAACTTACCTGTGGAAAATGTAGATGAAACTAATCCATATACTACATTAGTAAAAGATTTTGCTACAGAAAGTGTTGGAATTGTTTCTTTGGCGAATAATACACTACAAGGAGGAGGAATAGATGATAATACTAAAAAATCATATCAAGCAAATTATGCAGAAGCTATAAAGAGCGGATATGCTCCAGCAACTGCCGCAAAAACAGCATTTAGTAAGTCAGGGCTATCTAACTTATTTCCAGAACAGTATTCTCAAATCTTAGAGGCTTATGTTAGAAGAAATGATATGGCCTCAGTTTTAAAAGAATCTAATACACAAACAATAAATGTGTTCAAACAAGATCCTGCAAAATATGTAAGCTCTCTTAGACAAAAACTAAATTCTTTAGGAAGAGTGGAAACAACAGGTGCGTATGGGATACCTATAATGAGTAAAACAGCAGATTCTCCTGAAGTAAGGCAAGCACAAGACTTTGTAAATAAAAACGGAGGGTGGGATAATCTTCAAAAAACATTATTGGCAGATCCTACAAAAATACCAGTTTTTGAAAATGTATTAAATGGCTTAGAGACACTAGCAGATAGAGCGGGAGTAAGAACAACTTTAAATCCATTCGGATCTGTCAGTTTAAGAGAAGACTCTTTGTCAGGAAGAAATAAAATAGTGGCTGATAAAGGAAAAGGAATTGTAACAACAAATAAGTTAGCAACAGTTACTAATGACAAAGTAAAAGAACAGATAATTAACGCAATTCCTCAAATGGAAGGAGAAGTAGCTTTTGATCCCAAAAAAGGACTTAG
>Ga0247817_10001136_pt1 | contig 14166 bp, 9 predicted proteins | sample UWRJL212509R1_FD_178010 | JGI IMG/M metagenome (GOLD analysis project Ga0247817, IMG submission 178010) | Plant litter microbial communities from Arlington Agricultural Research Station in Wisconsin, United States - UWRJ-L212-509R-1 | ecosystem: Environmental > Terrestrial > Plant litter >... | reverse complement strand
AGGAAACTATTTTATCCGTTTTTAATATTGGTCTTGACGAATTGAATATTATCTATACCGTATTGGGCTTTATATTTATACTGGGCTATTTTCCCAGTGGTGTCTTAAGTGATAAATTTTCTGCAAAATATTTGCTTGTTCTCTCATTATTAGGAACAGCCGTAGGAGGATTTTGGTTCGCTCAGATTCCAAGTTATACCTCTGTTATAGGAATATTTAGTTTATGGGGCGTGTTTGCCGTTTTTACTTTCTGGGGAGCTCACATGAAACTCGTAAAATTATTGTCTACCCCTGAAGAAGAAGGACGGTTCTTTGGATTTCTTGACGGAGGAAGAGGTATTATAGAAGCAATATTAGCCAGTGTGGCGTTGCTTATCTTTTCTTATGTTTTAGACAAAGGAAACACACTGTCAAACAAGAGAGAAGCACTTCAGTATGTGATTTACATGTATTCTGCTGTATTGCTTGTTACAGGAATTCTGATTGCTGTATTTGTTGAAAACGATACCAAATCCGGTAACAAAGAAGTTCTGGAAATAAAAGATGCTTCAGAAGAACCTAACGGTTTTGATTTTAAAGACATTAACGCTGTCATAAAAAACAAATTTGTATACTTAATGGGAGCGATTATCTTTTGCTCCTACGCCGTAACCTGGGTGGTTTACTATTATGGAGGCTTCATGGAAAAAAACCTGAAAATCAGCCCTGTAACCGTTAGTACAATCATGGTAATCGTACTCTGGATGAGACCAATAGGCGGAATCTTAGGTGGCTATTTTGCAGACAAATTAGGAAAGAGTCAAACCTTGATTTTTTCTTTATGCGGTGCGGCTCTTACCCTCGTAGGTATAGCTTTATTACCAGCAGCAGCAACCAGCTTTTACCTGTATTACGCTTTAATAATACTAGGCGGAACATTTGTTTATGCGATTCGTGGTACGTACTGGTCGTTACTTGGAGATAGTAGAATTGATAATAAAATAATGGGAACAGCGGTAGGGTTTATTTCTCTTTTAGGATACTTACCGGATATCATTATTCCCTATTTCAGCACGATGGTTTTTAAACAAGCTGGCCCGGAAGCAGGATATAATATTTATTTTTTAACAAGCGCATTTGTGGGATTAGCTGCCGTTTGCTTTGTGGCCATTTTTAAATATCAAAGCAGAAAAAAAATATTATAAAATAATTAAAAAAATATACAAGATGAATATTACAGACTTTAACATGGGATATTTTTCTCTTAAAGGGAAAAATGCAATTATAACAGGCGGAAACACAGGATTAGGACAAGCTTTTTCTTTGGCTTTAGCAAAAGGAGGCGCTAACATTTTCATGCCGAGTATTATGCCTGATGACAGTGAATTCAATCAATTGATCGAAAATGAAGGTGTGAAAGCTGTTTATATGGAAGCAGATATTACCAAAGATGGTGTACCAAAAAAAATCGTAGAAGAATGTGTTGCTAAATTAGGCTCCGTAGACATCCTAATCAACTGTGCAGGAATTTGTTTAATTGCTGACGTTCTTAATTTTGGCAGAAAACAATGGGATCCTATGGTTAGCATTAACCTGACTGCCGCTTTTGAAATGACTGCAGAAGCAGCAAAATTTATGATTCCACAAAAAAGCGGAAAAATTATTAATATTTGCTCGCTATTTTCTTTCATGGGAGGACAATGGTCACCAGCTTATGCTGCTACTAAACACGGAATAGCAGGTTTAACTAAAGCATATTGTGACGAATTAGCACAATTCGATATTCAGGTAAACGGAATTGCTCCTGGTTATTTTAAAACAAAAGTAGCTCAGGCATCTATCGAAAACCCGGAACGTAACAAATGGATTGTAGATCATACTCCGGAAGGTCGTTGGGGAGATGTTCACGACTTAATGGGAACTACTGTGTTTTTAGCAAGTAGAGCTTCACAATTCGTAAACGGACACATTCTTTCTGTAGATGGTGGTTTCTTAACAAGATAAACTAAGCTGTTATGAAAGAACACTATTTTATTTCTATCGATAATGGTTCCCAAAGTACGAAAGTATATATAATCAATGCGAAAGGTGAAATCATACATTCTGAAATCGAGCCTCTTAAACCAATGATGTTTAGACAGGCCGGTTATGTAGAACACCCGGATGATGATTTATGGGATAGCATACAAATCGCCTTGAATCGCTTAATGAAAGGTTTCAAAGGAGATTTAAACCTTATAAAAGGAGTTGGTCTTTGCACAATTCGTTGTTGCAGAGTATTCATGAAAAAAAATGGGGATTTAGCCGCACCGGTTATGAGCTGGATGGATGTAAGAGCTTATGAAACTTTTGAAAATTCAGAAGAAATAGCTTACACCTGCCCTACAACGGGATATATTACACATCGTCTCACAGGAGAGCTAAAAGATACTGCTGCAAATGCTTTTCAATGGCAGTTTCCTGTAGACATGGAAACCTGGGATTGGTCGAAAGACAAAGAAGTTATGGATAGCTTTAAAATTCCTAAAGAAAAATTACTTGAATTACAGATGCCCGGAACTGTTCTGGGAACTGTTACGAAATCTGCTGCTGCAAAAACAGGTCTTCCCGAAGGATTACCTGTTGTGGCAACAGCAAATGATAAAGCAGTTGAAGCTTTAGGAGCCGGATTGATAGACTCCACAAGAGGATTATTTTCTTTAGGAACTTATATTACCTCAATGGTTGTTGGAAATGGCAATAAACCGCCTCATGACAATTATTTCACCAACTTATCCTGTATTCCTAATCGCTATTTATTCGAAAGTGGCGGAGTACGAAGAGGAATGTGGTTGATTTCATGGTTCAAAGAACTTATTGGTGAAGAATTGAATAGTAAAGCGAAAGAAAAAGGTATCTGTCCTGAGCAAATTCTGGAACAAGAAGCTTTGAAAACACCAGCAGGTTCAGATGGTTTAATGATTGTTCCTGACTGGCTTGCTCCGGCTTATCAATCGTACCGAAAAGGTGTAATGATTGGTTTTAACGGTCAGCAAGGTCGTGGACATATCTACAGAGCTATTTTAGAAGGAATTGCGCTTACGCTGCACAATCATTATAAGGCAATGAACGAAACTTTAGGACATAGTCCTGAAAAGATCATCATTTCTGGTGGTGGTGCGAGCAGTGATTTATTTATGCAAATCTTTGCTGATATCAGTGGAAAAACGGTTGTCCGTAACGAGATGAGTGGTTCTGCTGCTTTAGGTGCCGCTATTTGCGCTGCTGTGGCAACAAGCTGTTATCCTGATTTTGAAACCGCAGTAAAAGAAATGGTGAGAGAAAAAGATGAATTTCATCCTAATGCTGAAACGCATAAAAAGTATCAGCAGATCAATGATGGCGTTTATCATAAATTACCTCAATTACTGGAAAATACTTTAAGAGAAATGGAAAGTTTAAATTCTGATAAAGAATAATTCTTAAACGCCATTCTAACATAACAAATACCTATTCTACCTTAAAATAGGCTATTTCTTTTTAATTAAACATAATCATTTATTGTAAAGTGTATGGCATGAGTTCAATTGCGAACCTCATGCCTGCATTTTATGTGCCCAATTATCTGATGCTTTAGTTACAACTGAGATTAGCGAAAATTTATAGTTTAATTAATAAAAAACAGTTATGCATCAACATTATAAATTGCTTCTTTTAATAATTGCTTTTTCTACAAGCAATTTCATGCATTCTCAAGCCAATATCAATCTCATGGCAGACACTGCTGATACGCTAAAAGTAGATTCTGACAAGCCAAAACTTACCATAAACGGAGCTGTAAGGGTACATTATAAAGATGAATTTTATAATGAAACCAGAAAAAAAGAAGGTGGCGAATTTGGATTCGATCTTTTTGGGCTTGTTGTAAATGCGTCTAACAAAAACTTTAAAGTAAGTGCAGATATGAGATTTATGCCCGCTTCAGTTGGAGGTACAATGCTGAAAGAAGGCTGGGTAGGTTATGATTTTCAAAATGGAGACGACTTTCAGATAGGTTTAATACAGGATCCTTTTGGAAATTTAGATTATAACTCCTACAGCTGGTTTTTAGGAATAGGATATGGTCTTGGTTTTGAAGGTAAATACAGTATGGGTGCTAAATATCACCATAAAGGAAACTCTTGGGAATGGCAGGCTGCGTTTATGAAAAACGCAATGGAAACCTTTACCAATGATCCTGATTTAAGAGACAATCAATGGTCTGCAAGTGTTGTAGGTGACAATAAAGAAATCAATCAAATTTCCGGACAGCTTATTTACAAAATAAAAACTGACGGGGCTTTGCATAAAATTGGAGCATCCGGAAAAATTGGACAGCTCTATAATTTTGTAGAAAATAAAATGGGAAACCGGAACGCATTAGCTGTACATTATAACATGGATTATAAAAACCTTGGAGTTAAAGCAGAGGCTTACACTTATGAATTTAATGCCAAAGGAGGAAACACGCAATATGTAGATATGGGAGCTTTTAATTATACGTATAAAGTTGCTTCTAAAGCAAATGTTTATGCTGTGTCTGCTAAATATAGTTTTCCTTTTAAAAACAAATCAATCAATGAAATAGCGTATTATAGTGAATATGGTTATGTAGATAAAAAATTCGGTTTAAAAGGATCTCAAATGGTTACCAATGGAATTCTGATAAAAGTACTAAACCAAATTTACACTCACATAGAATATGTTGCGGGGCAAAATCACCCGTTTTTAGGTGATGCACAAGCCAGCTTATATAATGATTATGACAACAAATGGCATGCACGTCTTCAGTGCAATATAGGATATTACTTTTAAGCTGCTGTTTAATATTAATGCTTAAAAAAAAATCCGGCTAGAAAAACACTAGCCGGATTCAAATCAAATCAACTTAAATTAACCTATTTTACATCATAAGCTATACCTTCTGCCTCACAAAGCCTAAAATAACCTAAGGCAAAATTACCTGCGTCATTTACATTTATAATATTCCCTCTAATATTTCCTGGCGGAACAGAAAAAGGATTTGAACTTGAAGCTTCTAAAATCAATTTCATATAATTATAAAAATTCTTAGAAATTCCACGGTGCAAAAGATTTACTATACTTCCCGCCTTCATATCTTCATGCGAAAATTTTCGGTTTATCTCATTACCATTATAAAAGAAATCATCTGTAAGGTCATATTCCGGAAACAACAAAAAATCACTTTGATAATCTGCCAGATAAAAATTTTCTTCATTAGCAGGATCTTTAAAATAATAGGTAAGCTCTATTACATCTTCTCCTCCAAAATCCGGCACAATATTTTGCTCAATTCTATCAATTGGTGTTACGGAAGTTAGTTTCTCATTGGCTGTAAAACTTTGCCCTTCTGCTTCAACAAACAATTTATAATCCATGCCTAGTACAGGCACAAAATTGGTACATACATATGATCCTGCTTCCACTTCACTAAAAGTAAAAACATCTCCATTGCTGTTTTCAACTCGTACTGCCGCTCCCGATACTTTTGTTGTAGAAGTATTATAATAAGGTGCAATTTTGCTTATTTTAATAACCTGCTCATTTCCGGAAGTTCCTTTTTTCCATACTATTTCTGCATCTACAACTATTTTATTGTCAGGTGCGTCTAAATCTACCGTTACCACATCTTCACAAGAAGTAAAGACCAAAACAAAAAGTACACTCATTAGTAATACTGCTTTGTTTACTACATTATATTTTTTTAACCAATTCATTGCATTAAAATTTAAAATTATAAGAAACTCCAGGTACAACTCCAAAGATCGAAAGTCTTCTGGTTTCATTAAATCCGGTATCATCGTTCGTTGTGAAAGTAATAGAAGCTGCATTTTTTCTATTATAGATATTGTAAATGCTAAATACCCAGTAGCTTTGCCAACCTTTCTTTTTATCTGGTTTAGGTGTGTAGGTTGCTGCAATATCAAGATGATGAAAAACAGGAAGTCTGTTCTCATTTCGCAATGCATAATTTGGCACATTAATACCTCCAAATTCATAATAACCATTGGCATATGTTACCGGCTGACCTGATCTTAATGTAAAGTTTCCGTTGAAAGACCATTTTGGACTCAATTCATAATTTCCAACAACGTTTAAATTATGTAATTTGTCATATCCTGATAAATACCAGTTACCATTGGCAACTCCTGGTTCTTCCGGTGTTCTTCCAGGTGTTTTTTGTTCTGCTCTGGATAAAGTATACGAAATCCATCCGTTAAAATTACCTTTGTTTTTACGAACCAACATTTCTAAACCATAAGATCGGGCTTTACCATTTAGTATCACCTGCTCAATATTATTGTTTGCCAGAATGTCTGCACCGTCTATGTAATCAATACGATTTTGAACGTTTTTATAAAACAGCTCTGTTTCAAAAGAATAATCTCCGTCTTTTAGATTTTTAAAATATCCTATAGCATATTGATCCAAAAGCTGAGGCTTGGTAAACGGACCACTTGGTGTCCAGATACTCATAGGCAATGGCGACTGGCTGTTGGATAAAATATGAATGTATTGTGCCATTCTGTTGTAACTTGCTTTAACCGAAGTATTTTCTGTAAAAGCATAAGACAAAGCAGCTCTTGGCTCTAAGTTATCGAACTTGCTGATTGTTTTACCTTTTCCGTAAGAGATACTACCCGTTGGAATTCCTTCTTCATAAATATTATAAAGCGGATTATATACTACTGACTGATCGTTTTCGTATGTGCTGATTACTTCTGAACCTAAACGGAAAAACATACTGTAGCGAAGCCCATAACGAAAGTTTAATTTTTCAGTAATTTGATTTTCAAAATCAACAAAAGCAGAAGCTTCTAAAGAATGTTTTTTATCCAACTGATTGTAATTAAACTGTGAATCAGAACTCGTAGGACGTACTACACCCGGATTGAAGTCATACATCTGACCTTCAACACCATAATTGATCTTGAATTTCTCTGATTGCTGGAAATTCCAGTTGTATTTAAGTCCGTAACTTTTGATATTGCTGTTCCATTCAAAACTTTCCGTAGGCAATCCCAAATCAAATTTGTAATCACTGTAAAAAGCAGAAAGATTGGTATTTAAACGATCTGAAAAGGTATGTTTCCAGCTCAAAATTCCCATTGTGTTTCCGTAAGAACTGGTGAAACGATCATTGATATCAAAGATATCACTTCCCATATATCCAGAGAAGCTAAGGGTGTTATTGGCGTTAAAACGATAATTTAGTTTGGCATTAAGATCATAAAACATGGCAGAGTTTTTATTGTCTTGCAGTTTCATAAATAAGTGAGCATACGAAGTTCTACCTGCAATAAGAAATGATCCTTTGTCTTTTTGTAAAGGGCCCTGAACTAAAAGTCGGCTCGAGATAAGACCAATTCCTCCGTTTACTTTATACTCTTGAAAGTCTCCTATTTGCTGCGTAACATCTAAAACAGAAGAAACACGTCCTCCAAATTTAGAAGGAATACCTCCTTTGTACAATTCTAATCCGCTAATAGCATCGGCATTAAAGACAGAGAAAAATCCAAACATGTGTGAATCACCATATACAGGAGCTCCATCTAAAAGTATTAAATTTTGATCTGCAGCTCCACCACGTACGTTAAATCCTGAAGAAGCTTCACCTGCATTGGTAACTCCCGGCAATGTCAGTATCGATTTTAAAGGATCAGGTTCTCCCATTGCAGCAGGAATTCTTTTTATTTCCTGCATCGAAAGTTTGTTAACACTCATTTGAGTATTTTTGATATCGATTGCTTTAGTTCCCGTAACAATTACTTCTCCTAATTGCTGACTATCAGCCTCAAGGTTAAAATTTATTTTTAAATCCTCAGCAACTGTAACGCGCTTTTCACTGGTTTTAAATCCAATATAACTTACGGAAACAGTATAAGTTCCGTTTGGGACTTCGATACTAAATTTACCATCAAAATCTGTTATGACTCCGGCTTCTAACTCTTCAACATAAATATTGGCACCAATTGCAGGCTGTTTGGTATCGTCCAGAATTTGTCCTGTAAGTTTGCTTTTCTTTTTTGTTGTTGTTTTAGGCGCTTGCGATTTCTGGTTTACATAAATATTATTGCCTGCAACAGAAAACTTTATAGAGGCATTTTTATTTAACTCTGAAATAAGTTTCTCAATTTCTACTTGCTGAAAAGTTGTTTTTTTTATGAAATACTTTCCGTTTGTATCAATTTGATCTGTAAAAGCAAATTTAAAATCGGTTTGATTTTCTACTTGCTTAAAGAATTCTTTTAAAGTTAGGTTTTGATCAACAGTTATGGTAACGTTTTGCGAGAACATACTTAAACTGAATAAAAAAAAGCATGCTGAAATGATATGCTTCATGAATTAGGTATTTTTGAGTGTTATTATATAAATTATTTTTTTTGCTAATCGTACTATGAAAAGGGTATTATAATCTTCTTCTATTGAAATGTAATTTGTTTTAGTTCTTCATTTTTTTCAAAATCTAGGTTATATATTTCTGATATTACTTGTAATATCGTTTCTAATTCTTCTTTTTTATTTATTCTTACTGTAATTTTTCGGTTCTGGTATTCTTTCGGAAATTGTACGCTATATCCATAATTCTTTTCAATGTAAGCACCAAGAACTGTTATTTTTTGATCATCAAAATCTATAAATCGGTTAAATGTATTTACAGAAGCTATATTATCAGTATAAGAAAATTTTTCACCTGGTTTTAACAACCATTTTTGGCTTCCTCCCTGCACACTCATCTGAACGCTTCCTTCATAAAGCGCTACTGTAACTTCATCTTTATTATATCCGTAAACTGTAAAAGAAGTTCCCAAAACGGTTGTAATGGTTTGATTACAATAAACCTCAAACGGGTGATTTTTATCCTTTTTTACCTTAAAATAAGCCTCTCCTAATATTTCAATTTTTCTCTTTAATGCAAAATTATTTCCATAAACAATTTTAGAAGCAGGGCTTAGTGCTACTTCAGAACTATCGGGTAAAACAATGTATTTTGTTTTTGCTGTAGTGTTTTCAATTGTAGTAGAGGCAAGTGTCACTTTTTGAACTGGAGTTTCTTCATTGAAATAAAGTCTTATTCCTATTAGAACAAAAAGTAAAACTGAAGCTGCTGCTGCATAACGCCACGGTTTAAATTTCCTTTTCTTATCTGCAAATGCTTGAGCATGGAACTTTTTCCACGAAGCTTCTTTTACTTCATCTGAAAATGAAACAGGTTCTTCGCTCCAGAGTTTTTCAAACTCTTCGTCTAATTTTTTCTTATCCATGTATTTAGTTATTAAATTTTTTGACACTCAAATCCTTGTTTGTTAAAAACTCCATGCACCATTTCTTTTATGTCTCTATTAGTTTCTATTCTGAACATTTTTTCCCGACCCTTCAATTCAAATTTTATGATACAGTCTGAAATAACAAATTGAAGAAGTGCTACGATTAGAATAGCATCTTTCTTTGATTTTACATTGGTTTTATAGGTTTCGATATTCATATTGTGTGCTCTTTTTTATATATAACAATCGAGATTTAAAAAGTTCCTAATCAATTTTGAGTTTTTTTTACTTTTTTTTTGCTACTAATAAAATCAAGCCATCGATTCCTAAAAAATACTATCTCGATTACCACCATAATTTCTTCAGAAATAAAAAAAACAATGTAACTAATGTAACATTTTCGAATTTCTGCGTCAAAACTTAAGATTAAATTGCGGTTCTTTGCAACATCTAAATCATATTATAGCAATCCTTTTATTCGATTACAATAATATTGAAACCTATGAGTTAAGACTAGTAAGAAACTAGGTACGATAATTTCGTTATGGACAATAAAAAGTTAATTTTAAGTTTGAAAAATGGTAATGAAGCGGCCTTCAAAGAGGTTTACTTTAGGTACTACGATAAACTCATAAATCTTACCAAACGATTTAACGACAGTGTACTTACACCAGAAGATTTTGTCCAGGAAAGTTTTCTAAGGCTTTACAATAAAAGAGAATTACTGAATGAGGATGTTTTACTCGACAAACAATTGTTTACTATTTGTAAAAACATCATTATCAATCACCTAAACAGAGAAAACAAAATAATTCAGCTTGATCCTGCTCTCGATCGTATAGAAGAAAAAGAACCTGATTTAGATATAACAGAAGACAGAAAAGAAAAGCTGTATACTTTTATCAATCAGCTTCCGGAGCAGCAGCAGAAAATTTTTACCTTACATAAATTAGAAAATTTGAGTTATAAAGAGATTGCTGAAATCACAGAACTGTCTGAGAAAACAATTGCAAATCATATTTATCTGGCTAATAAATTTATACGAAAAAAAATCGCTGAACTTGAGAGTGTAACGGAGTTATATAATTAAAGTTAGTTAGCTTTCTTGCACGTTATGTTATTTTAGACTCTAATCTTATAATCTGAACAACTTTTTATATAAGTTTGCCCAAAAAACCTAAACAATATGCCTCGTATTATTACTGTAGCTGTATATAAAAATGTATGGCTTGTAATTCTTTTTCTTTTATGTGGAGCAAATTCGATCATTGCTCAGACTGACACTACGTATATTGGTAAGTTCGATCAGGAGTTTACTGCCAGAATTTCAATGATTCAAAAAGTGGCTTCTCTGTCTCATGAAAACAATGCTGATCTTAATCTGGAGTATAGAGCCAACAATCCGTTTGCCATTGGAGGAGGACTTTCCTGGCAGGGAATGGGATTTAATGTAAGTCAGGCTATTAACTATACCGACAAGAAAAAAGGGAAAACAAAATCTTTTGATTTTCAGTATCATCATTACGGAAAAAAAGTAACTTTTGATTTGTTTGTTCAAAATTATAAAGGCTTCTTTTTAGAGAATCGAAAAGAGAATTACACTTTATTCCCTGATATGAAATTTACCCGATATGGTGTTTTTGGTCAGTATGTTTTTAATGGAAATAAATTCTCGTATCGTGCCGCATTTGATCAGAGTGAAATACAATTGCAATCTGCCGGAAGTCTTTTGTTAGGTGGAGGAGCTTATTATACTAAAGTCAATTATGAAGATGACATAAGTTTTCACGAAAAGATGTATCAGATTGGTCCCAGTATTGGATATGCTTATACCTACATTTTTAGCAAAAAATATTTTGTTACGGGTTCTTTAACTCCCGGACTTAGTTTTAACTTTGAAGACCTTAATAGTAAAATAGATGTAAATCCTACGCTTCATTTTAAACTTGCATCGGGATATAACGCTGATGACTGGTCGCTTAATTTTTCATTTTTAATAAATCGGGTGTATGTTTCTTATTCTGATGACAGTCAAATAAGTGTAAACTCAGGAAGTCTGCAGCTAACTTACATCAAAAGATTTGACAGCAAATCAAGAATTTTAAAAAGTCTACCCTCGTTTTAATTGCAGCTTTCACATCATTATCAATCCAAACTTAAATTTTCTTGCAACACATCAGGAATAAAAATATGAAATGTACTTCCTTTATCCAATTCTGATTCTGCATACAATATACCCTGATGATTCATTATAATTCGTCTGCACAAGGCAAGACCAATTCCTGAACCCGGATATATGTTTTGAGGATGAAGACGTTTAAATATTTCAAAAATCTGATTTTCATGATCTTTTTCAAAACCTATACCGTTATCTTTAAACGTTATGTGATAATAATTTGCTACAGGAATTGGAGATCTCGTAAAACCAACAGCAAAATCATAGCCCACTAAAGTTGAAGTAATGCTGATTTTTGGTGCGACATCAGGTTTTGTAAATTTCAGAGAATTACTGATCAGATTATAAAAAAGCTGATTCATCTGCAAACCAACAGCTTGTATTATGGGTAGGTTTTCAATACTAATTGAAGCATTTTTTTCCTGAACCAGCAACTCAAAATCAACCCAAATATTTTCAACAATTGTTTTTAAATCTATAGACTGATAGCTTTTCTCTGGCTGAATTAAACGAGAAAAAACGAGCAAATCTGTAATAAGCTGCCTCATTCGCTCCGCAGCAGTACTAATTTTATTAATTATTGCTTCCTGAGTTAAAGCCGAAGTTCCGTTTTCCAGAATATCAGCAAAAAATCGAATCTTACGCAAAGGTTCCTGTAAATCATGACTTGCTACGTAAGCAAATTGTGCTAATTCTTCATTTGAATGTTTCAGGGCATAATTAGACTGTTCTAGTTCTCTATTTGAGTTCTGAAGTTCTTCAAGAACACTGGCAAGTTCTTTTGTTCTTAATTTTACCTCGCTTTCTAATGCTAATTGCAGCTCGCGCTGCATGGTAATATCTTTGGCTGTTCCGCTTATTACCAAGGGGTTTCCTTCTATATCAAAATAAGTTTGTCCTATAGAATGAATAATTCTCTCTTCACCACTAAGTCCATTTATGATCTTATATTCAGCATCATATCTTCCATTGGAACCTTTTTGCTGTGCTGCAGAAAATGCTTCTGTAATGCGTTTATGATCTTCTTTTTTAATAACTGACCTTGCTTCTTCTAATAACATCGAAGTATCTACATACCCAAATATGTCTGCATGACGTCTCGAGAATGTTGTTACACCTGTTACAATATCAGTCGACCACGTACCAAGTTCTGCCAATTCAACTGCTCCGCGAAGTGCGGCTTCTGCCTGCTCTATTTTTTTAATTGAAGTAATTTCTTTGGTTACATCAGAACTAACATAAAGAATGGCATATACTTTATTATCTCTATCAAATAACGGGGTCAAACTCATGTTATGATAACGGGGTTGCCCATTGATACTAATGCCTTGAATTCCGTCTGCATGAAATTCTTGTGCAGTACGGTAGACTTCTTCTACAGATTTTATAAATTCTTTTGAATCTGTTTCATCCAAAACCTCTTTAAGTGATAATCCTGCAATTGCATCACCTTTATTGACATTTACAATAAAAGGCTGGTTCGGACTCTCAATAATTAAATCTTTGCCCACAAACAAACTGATTGCCACTGGAGCAGCTGCCAGCACAGATCGCAACTTTGATTCACTTTCGCGTAATGCAATTTCTGTTACTTTACTCTGCGTAATATCTGTAGCATGAACAATAAGACCAATTACTTTTCCTTCACTATTCTTGTGAGGTGTATAAACGATGCTTAACCATCTGTCAATGCCCATTCTGGAGGGAGCGAACATTTCGTATTTTTCCTGTTCCCCACCATATGCAACAGTCAAATGCGGAAGGGTCTTAGCATAAGCTGCTTCCCCCAAAAACTCTCTAACTGTTTTTCCTATTGCTTCTTGTTCATCAACAGCAAACCATTCCATAAAAACAGAATTGTAGGAGCAGTAACGCATTTCTTCATCGAGATAAAAAATCATAGCAGGAACGGTATCACGCAATAATTGAAGATGCGCCTCACTTTCTTCTTTTGCTTGTTGTGCATGTACATGGCTGGTTACATCAATAGCAATATCCAGGATAGCGTAAATTTCACCTGATTTATTTCGGAGTGGTGTATAGGAAATGTTATAATAATTATCGTTTAGAACTCCATTCTGCATTATTTTTACCAATGAAGCCGGAGAAATAAACGGAACACCGGTGGTAAATATATCATCCAGTATTTTTAAGTAAGCCTGTCCTTCTGTAATAAGTTCCGGCATTGCTTCCCTAAGAGGAAGCCCTTCTATATTTGGTCCTTTTCCAACGATATCAATAAATGTCTGATTAGGATGCTCTATAATTAGGTCACGACCTATAAACAAACCAATTCCTGCAGGTGCTGCTGCAATAAGGTTTCTAAATTTAGTTTCGCTTTCCTCAACTTCACGGCGACTTAATACCTGACTTGTTACATCTGTAGCTACAACCAAGACTGTATTTGCAGAACCTCTTTCATTATGATAAATTTGATAGGTAAGATCTACGTAAATATATTCGAGCTTATCGTTTCGCAATAGCTCTACTTCTACTTCTTTTGCAATATAAGCTTCTCTTGTACTGATAACTGTTTTAAGTAATTCATCAAAACCTTGCCCTTTTAGTTCAGGTAACGCTTCTAATAATGGTTTCCCAATTATTTGCTCTCTATTTCGTCCCACAAGATCACAGTAAAATGCATTAGCACTTTGAAAGATCATTTCTTCTTCAATACTTAGCGTAGCAATACCAACCGGCGAT